>OERW01000103.1_pt1 | contig 36304 bp, 24 predicted proteins | sample 1540091 | NCBI WGS metagenome assembly OERW01 (sample SAMEA3891889, study PRJEB23780) | metagenome | biome: terrestrial biome; feature: animal house; material: Caecal content | place: Italy | collected 2015-05-05 | reverse complement strand
CCAGAAGGTTGTTGACGGCCCGTCCAAGAAGGACTGGCGCGGCGGCCGTGCGGCTTGCGGCAACATCATCCCGTCCTCCACTGGCGCTGCTAAGGCAGTAGGCAAGGTTTACCCGAAGCTGAACGGCAAGCTGACCGGTATGTCCATGCGCGTTCCGACCCTGGACGTTTCCGTTGTTGACCTGACCTGCAACCTGGCTAAGCCGGCTAAGTATGAGGACATCTGCGCTGCGATGAAGAAGGCTTCCGAGACCCCGCTGTCTGAGGGCGGCCTGCAGGGCGTTCTGGGTTACACCGACGAGGACGTTGTTTCCTCCGACTTCCTGGGCGACGCTCGCACCTCCATCTTCGACGCCAAGGCTGGCATCCAGCTGACCGACACCTTCGTGAAGGTTGTTTCTTGGTACGACAACGAGTGGGGCTACTCCAACAAGCTGCTGATGCTCATCGAGCACATGGCTGAGGTTGACAACAAGTAAGTTATCCTCTTAAAAGCGCAAAGCGCCTCTTCCGTATGGAAGAGGCGCTTTTTTGATGCCGCTTTGAGGTCAAAAAAGCTCCGCGTCTGCGTGCAGGCGCGGAGCTTTGTCTTAGTCCGTCAGGTCGTTCGACCACTTGAGCTTATCGAATACGTAGAACAGCAGGCTCATCAGCATGCCGACGATGGCGGCCAGCGTCATGCCGGAGAGTGACACGTTACCGAGCGACAGCGTCACGCCCGAAAGGCCGGTGACGAAGATGACCGAAGTCAGCGCCATGTTGCGGTTTTTGCTGTAATCCACGTGATTATCTACGAGGATACGCAGGCCGGAGGTGCCGATCATGCCGTACAGCAGGAACGAAATACCGCCGATAACCGGGCCGGGGATGGTCTGGATGAGGGCTGCCAGCGGGCCGACAAACGAGCAGATGATCGAGAGCACAGCCGCGCCGCCGATGACGCGCACCGAGTAAACCTTGGTGATCGCCATAACGCCGATGTTCTCGCCGTAGGTCGTGGTCGGCACCGAGCCGATCAGGCCGGAGATCATGGTCGAGAAGTTGTCCGCAAACAGCGAGCGGTGCAAGCCGGGGTCTTTCAGAAGGTCGCGGCCGACAACCTTGCTGGTGACCAGCTGATGGCCGATGTGCTCGTTGGCAATGACCAGAATGACCGGCAGGATGATCAGGATGGCTTCGAGATCAAACTTCGGGGTCTGGAAGTTTGGCAGCTGGAACAAGGGCTGGTGCATGGCGGCAACAATGCCGTCCAAGATGACGTGTTCACCGGAAAAATACTCAGTGATGAGTCCGGCAACATAACCACAGATGATCGCAATCAGAATCGGGATGACCGACAAAAACTTGCGGAACAGTACGCTGCCGAGCACAGCCACGCCAAGCGTCACACAGAAGGTGATAACCGATGAGGTGGTTACGCTGTCGCCGATGATTTTACCGGTAGATGCCGCCGAACCGGCAAGCTCGAGGCCGATGAGCGCCACAACCGGGCCCATCGCCGCGGGCGGCAGCACCACGTCGATCCATTTGGTGCCGCACTTGTAAATGATTGCTGCAAGGATGCAGCCGCACAGGCCGACGACCACAAAGCCGCCGAGTGCGTATTGATAGCCCCAGTTCTTGATAACCAGCGTGGCGGGTGCGATAAAGGCAAACGACGAGCCAAGGTAGGCGGGCGCCTTGCCCTTAGTGATGAAGATGAACAGCAGCGTGCCGATGCCGTTCATAAACAGCACGATCGCCGGATTGAGGCCGAACATGAACGGCACAAGCACGGACGCACCGAACATGGCGAACATGTGCTGGATGGAAAGCGGCACCAGCAGGCGCGGCGGCACTTTTTCCTCCACCTGAATGATTCGATTGGTTTGCATCTTTCTCTTTTATCCCCTTTGTTGTAATTTCGGCCGGAACCGATGGAATGTATAGAAAAACGCGCGGAACGCGCGTTTTCCTGTCAGACAAACAGGCGTTGGATATCATCCATGCGCGCCAAGGCCATATTATACCCCATTTCATAGCCCCATTCAAGCTTTTTCACATCTTTTTCGAAACTTTCCAGATGGGCTGTGGGCTGGAGCAGCACTGTGTCCCGCGGCTGCTTGCGGGCAAGCTGATGGCAGAAGCAAACGGTTTCGTTGTACCGCTTGGGGCGGGACAGCATGGTCTTGGTCAGCGCGGGGTATTTGCGGCGCAGGGCGCGCGCGGCAAACTGGGTGCCGTGCGTCATTTCCTTGCGGTAGTCGAGCGGCTGGGTCAGCACGATCAGGTTTTTCTGGTTACCGTCGTGCAGGCTCTGAAGAATCGGGATGGGGTCAGCCAGACCGCCGTCGTAGTAGATTTCCCCGCCGATGGTGACCGGCGGGAAGTAGATCGGGATGGCGCAGGTTGCGCGCAGCATGGTGCTCGCGCGGTCGAGCTGCATGCCGTCGAGGTATTCCGCCTGTCCGGTGCGCGCGTTGGTCACGCCCACGCGGATTTGCCCCGCATAGCGGTGGTAGGTCTCCCAGTCGAACGGGATCAACTCGTTCGGAATGGTGGAAAACACAAATTCCACGCCGAAAATCGAATGGTCGCGCCGGATGTTGCGCGCGCCCATATAGCGCTTGTCGTTGCGGTACTGCCGCAGCACCTCGATATTGCGTCCGCGCTGGCGGGACAGATAGGACACCGCATAGGTGATGCCGGCGGAAACGCCGATGACGTAGTCAAACATGATGTCGTTGTCGAGCAGCGCATCCATGACGCCGCACGAAAATACCGGGCGGAACGTACCGCCCTCCAGAACGAGTCCGGGCATGCTTCCTCATAACCTTTCTGCTTTGGGATGATGTTACCGACGTTTGCGCGTCGGCGGCTTTTTGCCCTTGCGGCCGCCGCGTCCCTTGCCGCCATGCTTCTGGTGGCGGCGCTGCGCGCGGTTCCCGGGCGCGGGCGCGAAGGCCGGGGGCGGCGCGTCGTCGGTCGGGTTGGATACGGGCAGCGCGCCGTCAGCGGGCGCAAAGTCGATCTGACCGGTAACCTCGCTCGCGGCGAGCAGCTTTACACGGATCGGCGTGCCGATCGTAAAGCGCTTGCCCGTGCGGCGGCCGACCATGGTCATGCGCTGTTCGTCGTATTCATAGCGGTCGCCCGCGAGCAGTTCGACGCGGATCAGGCCCTCGCAGCCGTTTTCCAGCGCGACGAACACGCCGAACGACTGCACGCCCGATACCTCGGCGTCAAATTCCTCGCCGACAAAGCGCTTCATATACGCCGCGATATACAGCTTGTCGATGCCGCGTTCGCACTCGTCCGCGGCCTGCTCGCGCGTGGTCGACTGGGACGCGGCCTCCTTGCAGGTGATCTCGTCGCCCGCGGTGAATTCCTCGCCGGTCAGCGCCTTTTGCAGCATGCGGTGCGCGACCAGATCGGGATATCGCCGGATGGGCGAGGTGAAATGCAGGTAGAACTTGGCTTTCAGGCCATAGTGCCCGATGCACTCGTCCGCGTAGCGTGCGCGGGCGAGGCTGCGCAGCAGCAGCGTCGGCAAAATGCGCTGCTTGGGGTCGTTTTTCGCGCCGCGCAGCACGGTCTGAAACTGGAAGGTATCCTCCGGCTTGGAGGGGTCGATGCGGTAACCAAACGGGCGGGCAAATGCCGCGAACACGCGCAGCTTGTCCGGGTCGGGGTTCTCGTGTACACGGTAGACTGTGGGCAGCTCGCGTTTGCACATATATTCCGCGACGGCCTCGTTTGCCGCCAGCATGAATTCCTCAATGAGCTTTTCGCTCTCGCCGCGGTCGCGGTACTGGATATCTACCGGCTTGCCGGTTTCGTCCACAATGATCTGCGCTTCGGGGATATCCAGCTCCAGCGCGCCGCGCTCGATGCGGCGCTTGTACATCGCGTGCGCAAGGTTGTTCATGCGCTCGGCGGTCTCGACGAGGAAACCGTATTCCTCTCGCAGCGCCTTGTCGCCCGCAAGGATCTTGTTTACCTTGTTATAGGTCATGCGCGCGCCCGACCGGATGACCGATTTCGCAAAGCGCGCCTTGTAGCGGCGGCCGTCCTTGTCGACCTCCATGAGCGCCGAGAAGGTCAGCCGGTCGACATGGGGGTTGAGCGAGCAGATGCCGTGGCTGAGCGCGAACGGCAGCATGGGCACGACATGGCCGGGATAATAAACCGATGTGCCGCGCCGGAACGCCTCCAGATCGAGCGGCGCACCGGGCGTGACATAGTGCGACACGTCCGCGATGTGCACGCCGAGCAGCAGATGACCATTGTCCAGCACTTCGAGCGAAACCGCGTCGTCAAAGTCCTTCGCGTCATCGCCGTCGATCGTGAAAATCAGCTTGTCCCGCAGATCGAGACGGCCGTCCAGAGCGGATGGCTCGACCTCCTGCGGCATGGCGTCGGCCGCCTGCAGCACATCGTCGGGGAAAATGTCGTACACGCCGTTTTCGTGCAGGATGCCCGCGATCGCGACCTCCATCGTGCCGTCCTCGCCGAGATCGGCCTCAACAACGCCCTGCGGCAGGAACTTTTCGTCGCCGTAGTGCGAGATCGATACCGCAACGCGGTCGCCGGGCTGGGCGTCGCCCAGATGATGGCGGTCAATCGCGATTTCGGGGTATTTTTTCGAGGTCGGCTGCACGAAATACGCGTTGCCGCGCTGCACCAGCGCGCCGGTCAACTCGCGGTCTGCGCGCTGCAGCACGCGGATGACCGCGCCCTCACGTCGGCCGCGGCCGTTCTTGCGCTCGCTCATTTTGACGAGCACACGGTCGCCGTGCCACGCGCCGCCGTTTGCGCCGGGCGGGATGAACAGGTCATCCGGCTTTGCGCCGTCCTCGTCCGTGTCGGGCGCGACAAAGGCAAAGGCGCGCTCGGTGGCGAGGAATGTGCCGGTTACGCAGCCATAGTGCGTGGATACGGCATAGCGGTTCTTCTTGTTTTTCATTACGCGCCCTTCCGTCAGCAGACGGTCGAGCGCTTCTTTCAGCTCCTGTTTGGGGGCTTCGGGCAGGGCGCGGCGGATATCGTCCACGCGCATGGGCTGCGTGAGCAGCGTAAGCAGCCTGCTTTCCAGTTCGGTTTGTGACATGGGTCAGCCCTCCTTCTGGTTCCAGTATACCATTTTTACATGCGGATTAAAAGGAAAAATGGCGTAAGGTCTGGTTTGACGGCGCACAAACAGCATGGTACACTAAGGATAACGGACAAACCTCCGGGAAAGGGGTACCATAATGAAAGCATTGATTACCGGCGCGTCCTCCGGCATCGGGCGCGAGATCGCGCGGCTGCTGTCCGCGCGCGGATATGACCTGATTTTGTGCGCGCGGCGCGAGGACAGGCTGCGGCAGCTTGCTGCCGAACTGCCGACGCATTGCCATGTGATCGCGGCGGACATTTCGGACGAAACCGAGTGCCGCTTGCTGTATCAGGCGGCAAGCAGCGACGACCTCGAGGTCGTTGTCAACAACGCGGGCTTCGGCCTGTTCGGTCGGTTTGATGAGACCGATCTGGACGCGGAGTTACGTATGATCGACCTGAACATCCGCGCGGTGCACATCCTGACCAAGCTGGCTGTGCAGGATTTCGAGAAGCGGGGGCGCGGCTATGTGCTCAACGTCGCTTCCAGCGCGGGCTTTTTGCCCGGGCCACTCATGGCGACGTACTATGCGACCAAAAACTACGTCCTGCGGCTGACGCAGGCCATCCGCGAGGAACTGCGGCGCTCGGGCAGTGCGGTCAAGGTGTGCGCGCTGTGCCCCGGACCGGTGGACACCGAGTTTAACAAGGTCGCGGGCGTGCGCTTTGCGCTCGGCGGCCTGACCGCGCAGCGTGTCGCACGCGAAGCGGTCGACGGCCTGTTTGCGGGCAAGGGCGTGGTCGTGCCGGGCGCGGCGATGAAAGCAATGACAGTCGCGCGCCATTTTGCGCCGGATACGCTGCTCGCACGCGTTACCTACCACTTCCAGCACAAAAAAGGCGGCAAAGCATGACCGGACAGGATATCCGGCGCACCTTACAGCGGGAATTTGTGCGTACGCTGCGCAAGCCCTTTGCCGCCGCAGTAAAACAATATCGCTTGGTGCGGCCGGGGGACAAAATCGCCGTGTGCATTTCGGGCGGCAAGGATTCGATGCTGCTCGCGCTTTTGATGCAGGATTTACAGCACACAGTCGACTTTTCGCTCATCTTTCTTGCCATGGACCCGGGTTACACACCGGAAGGCCGCGCGCGGCTGGAGGCGAACGCCGCGCATCTCGGCCTGCCGCTTGAGATTTTCGATACCAATGTGCTGCGCGTTGCGGGAAATCATGCGGCAGAGCATCCCTGTTTCCTGTGCGCCAAAATGCGGCGCGGCCACCTATACACAGAGGCGCAAAAGCGCGGGTGCAACAAAATTGCGCTCGGCCATCACTATGACGATGCGGTTTCAACTGTGCTGATGGGGCTGCTGTACGGTGGGCAGGTGCAGGCCATGCTGCCGCGGCTGGCGGCGAAGAATTATCCCGGCATGGAGCTCATCCGGCCGATGTACCACATCCGCGAGCGGGATGTGCAGGCGTGGGTGCAGCACTGCGGGCTGGATTTCGCGTCCTGCGACTGTCCGGCGAAGGAACTGGAGCATGACACCAAGCGCGCCGCTGTGCGCGCACTGATCGATACGCTCGCAGCGGATAACCCGCAGGTCGGCGCGAACATCTTAAACGCCGTCAAGAATGTCGATACCCAAAAACTCCTCGGCTGGCGGGATGAAACCGGCTTCCACAGCTTTCTCGACCGGCTGGAATAGATAGAAAAAGCGGAAACCCATTTGGGTTTCCGCTTTTTTGCATCATTATTTTGTTTTGGTGTACAGCATGCGGATCGAATTGAGCACGCACAGCATGGCAACGCCGGAGTCCGCGAATACGGCCAGCCACATGGACGCGATGCCCGCAAGGCCGAGCACCATGACGAGCAGCTTGACACCAAGCGCAAACACGATATTCTGCATCGCGATCACTCGTGCGCGCCGCGCGATCTGCACCGAAGCCGGTACAGACGACAGGTCGGCGTGCAGGAACACGACGTCTGCGGCCTCGATCGCGGCGTCCGCGCCGCTGCCCATCGCTGCGCCGACATCCGCACCCGCGAGGACGGGTGCATCGTTGATGCCGTCGCCAACGAACATGGCAGCGCCGTGCTTTTCGCGCAGCTCGCCGAGCGCTTCCAGCTTATCCTCGGGCAGCAGGCGCGCGCGTACTTCGTCGATGCCCAGTTCATCCGCGACCGCCTGCGCACTCTCGGGCGCGTCGCCGGTCAGCATGGCGGTCGTCAGACCCAGCGCGCGCATGCGATCCATGGCCTGCTTGGCGTCGGCCTTGACGGTGTCCGAGATCACGATATGGCCGAGCAGCTTGCCGTCCTGCGCGAGCAGCACCTCGGTGCTGCCCGGCGTGCCCTGCCAGCCGTCGAGCGGGATGCCGTGCCGTTCCATTAGCTTGCGGTTGCCGCACAGCACGGTTTTGCCGTCCACGACGGCCTCCACGCCTTCGCCTGCCTGCTCGCGGATGCTGTCCGCGGCCGGGATTTCGCCCTCGCAGGCGGCGAGAATGGATTTCGCGATCGGGTGGGTCGAGGCAGCTTCGCAGGCCGCTGCCAGATGCAGCAGCTGGACAGCTTCCACGCCGCTGTCTGCCGCGGGTACGACCTGCTGCACGGCGAAATTGCCCTTGGTGATCGTGCCGGTCTTATCCATAACGATGGTCTTGATCTCGCCCAGCGCTTCGAGCGACGCACCGCCCTTGAACAGGATGCCGCGCTTGGAGCCTGCGCCGATGCCGGCAAAGTAGGTCAGCGGTACGCTGAGCACGAGCGCGCACGGGCAGGAAATGACGAGGAAGGTCAGCGCGGTGTACACCCAATGCCCCCAGTCGCCGGTGATGATGCCGGGGACGAGCGCGGTCAGCAGCGCGATCGCGACAACGGCGGGAGTGTATACGCGGGAAAAACGGGTGATAAAACGGTCGATCTTGGGCTTGCGCGCGGCGGCGTTCTCGACGCTGTCGAGGATGCGCTGCACCATGCTTTCCGCCAGCACATGGGTGACGCACAGATGCAGCACACCGTCCGTGTTGACGCAGCCGGACACCGCGCGGTCGCCCGGCGCAACGCGCACGGGCACCGGCTCACCGGTGACGGCCGAGGTATCCAGACGGCTGACGCCTTCGACAACCACGCCATCAAGCGGGATGCGGTCGCCCGGACGGACGAGCAGCAGGTCGCCGACCTGTGCGTCCGCGGCGGGGATCGTCTGGGTGCTGCCGTCGGGCAGCAGACGCTGCACGGTTTCCGGCCGCAAGTCGACAGCTTCCATGATCTGACGGCGCGAACGCTCGACCGCGCGGTCCTCGAAATATTCGCCGATGCGGTAGAACAGCATAACGCCGACCGCCTCATCGTATGCGCCGATCGCCCACGCGCCGACGGTCGCCAGCGCCATCAGGAAGTTTTCGTCAAATACGCGGCCCTTGCCGATGTTGCGCACGGCGGTCAGCAGCACGCGCCAGCCGAGCAGCACATAAGCGACGAGCATCGCGGCGAGCTGTGCCGTGCCGGACAGCAGCAGCTCTCCTGCAAGGAACAGCGCCGCGCCGATCAGCAGTTCCGCCAGCGTGTGTCCGCCGCTTTCCTCTGCGTCCTCCTCGGGGGCGATGACCTTGGCCGCGCTCTCGATCGAGCTGCAGATTTCGCGGATGCGGGGCAGCAGCGCGTCCGGGTCGTCGCCGGTCACGCGCAGCTGGCGGGTCTCAAACACCAGTGTGCAGTCGTGCACGCCATCCAGACGGCCGATCTGGTACTGCATTTCGGCCGCGCAGTGCGCGCAGCCCAGATTTTGCAGCGTATAGATACGCTGTTTGCCGCGCTTGTGGGGTTTGTGGGCGGTTTTCTCTGCGTTTTCTGCATGTGAGTGGTGATGGTGATCGTGTTCGCAGCCGCAATCTTCGCCGTGGTGGTGATGATGGTCGTGCCCGCAACCACAATCTTCATCGTGGTGGTGATGATGGTGTTCGTGCGAGTGGTCATGGCCGCAGGAACACGTTTCGCCATGGTCGTGGTGGTGCTCGTGGTCATGGCCGCACCCACAACCCTCGCTGTGCGCATGATGGTGCTCGTGGGTATGATCGTGGTGATCGTGCCCGCAGCTGCAGGCGGTATCATGCTCGTGGTGGTGATGATGCTCATGATTACATCCGCAATCACCATCATAGTGGTGATGGTGCGCGCTATCGCACGCATGTATAGCATCTTCGTGGGGATGCTGTTCTTTATTCAATGGTTGGGTCGACATACCGCGTCCCTCCTGTACAATATATGAATGATTGCTCATATGTTCATGTATTCATATTAGAACGCACAGCTATATTTGTCAAGAGAAGGCGCGCAAAAACCTGCACAAAACAAAAAGCCGCCATTTGGCGGCTTTTTATGCGTTGTGGCAGAAGTCATTTGGCGGCAGCGGCGCTCTTATCCGGCAGCTGCGCAAGCACGATGGCAATAAACATCAGCACGCAGCCGAGGATTTCGCGGCCGGACAGCGTCTGATGCAGGATGATCCAGCCCGCGAGCACCGAGATTACCGACTCGAGGCTCATGATCAGCGAGGCAACGGTCGGGTTCATGCCGCGCTGGCCGATGATCTGCAGGGTATAGCCCGCGCCCGAGGACAGCGCGCCCGCATACAGGATGGGCTTCCATGCGGCGAGCATGGCGGACAGGCTGGGCGCTTCGAAAATCAGCATGCCCACGCCCGAGATGGCTGCACAGACGAAAAACTGGATGCAGGACATCTTGACCCCGTCGGTCAGCGGGGAGAAATGGTCGATCACCATAATATGTACCGAGAACAGGATCGCACAGATAAAGGTAAGCAGGTCGCCGAGGTTGACGCTCAGGCCATCGGTCAGGCACAGGAAATACAGGCCGACAATGGCCAGCGCCACGCCGCACCAGACCAGCTTGCCGCATTTGCGGCCGAGCAGCAGGCCGAGCATCGGCACGATCAGGATATAGCAGGCGGTCAGGAAGCCGGATTTGCCGACCGTGGTGTACAGCAGACCGATCTGCTGAAAAATGCTTGCGAAGCAAAGCGCTGCGCCGCAGCAAACGCCGCCGACGATCAATGTTTTACGCGCCTGCCGCTTTTTTTCCGCGTTTTCGGGCGCGGGCAGGGGGGCGTTCTTGTGCAGCACGAACACGACCGGCAGCAGCACGATGCCGCCGATGATGCTGCGGGCGAACAGGAAGGTGTAGGGGCCGACATAGTCCATGCCGACGCTCTGCGCCACGAACGCCACGCCCCAGATGGTGGCAGTCAGCAGCAGGATCAGCGAATTGCGGATTTTCACAGCGTTGTCTCTCCTTTTTGGCGGGCAGCCTGCCCGGCATAAAAAAACGAACCGCTTTCAGGCGGTTCGCTTTTTTGGAGCTGCTGACCGGATTTGAACCGGTGACCTCATCCTTACCAAGGATGCACTCTACCTACTGAGCTACAGCAGCGGATTGGCAGGGGCAGTAGGGATCGAACCCACGGCACTCGGTTTTGGAGACCGATGCTCTACCAGCTGAGCTATACCCCTGTATGGCTCCTCAAGTTGGACTCGAACCAACGACCCTGCGGTTAACAGCCGCATGCTCTACCAACTGAGCTATTGAGGAATGTAAAAATGCTGGTATGCAACCGCGATTCTTCTATCGCAGTTAGCCTAACTATTATAGCGTGCGTCGCGCATACTTGTCAAGAGTAAAATAAAAGAAAAATGAAAAAATCCACGCCCTGCGCCGCGCCGGGGAGGACGCACGCGGGCGTCGCTCCCCGGCGGGCAGGGGGGCGTTATGGGCAAAAGGTTATTCAGCCAGACGGTAGATGGCGAGGATAGCATCCTTATCAAGCGGCGTATAGCTCTTGACAGGGCCCTTAACCGTGCGCATGGTGTTGTCCGCGAGCGTATCGTAATCCGCGGGCTTGATGCCAAGCTGGGACAGATGCACCGGCATGCCGATTTCCTCAAAGAAGCGCTTCATGGTCAGGATACCCTCGCGCGCGGTGCGCTCCGGGCAGGCAAAGTCCATTTCCACGCCGAACACGCGGTTTGCCAGCTGGGCAAAGCGCGGGATATCGTTCTTCATCTCATACATGGCCCATGCCGGGAACAGCACGGACAGGCCTGCGCCGTGCGCGATCTGGTCGCGGAAGGCGCTCAGCTCATGCTCGAGCTTGTGCACCGGGAACAGGCGCGTGCGGCCGCAGCCGGTATAGTCGTTGTGCGATACGCTGCCCGCCCACATCAGCGTGGCGCGCGCTTCGTAGTCGTTCGGGTTTTCGATTGCGCGGCGGCCTGCGTCGCGCGTCGCGATCAGCACACCCTCTGCAATGCGGTCGGTGATGTCGCTCTCGCCGCCCGTCGGGGTCAGGTAACGCTCGAGCGTGTGCATCATAATATCCACGATGCCACAGCCGGTCTGGAACTTGGACACGGTAAAGGTGTTCTCCGGATTGAGGAAGCTGACGCGAGGGCGGTTGGTCTGGCTGGTGATGCCGCGCTTTTCCTTGGTTTCTTCATTGGTCAGCACGCAGGAGTTACTGGTCTCCGAGCCGGAGGCTGCGAGCGTCAGCACGGTTGCGACAGGCAGGGTCTTGTCCGGCGCGGTGCCGGTCGAGGCGAATTCCCACGGGTCGCGTCCAGTAGCTACGCCCAGACCGATGGCCTTGGCGGAGTCGATGACCGAGCCGCCGCCGACGGCGAGGATAAAGTCGATCCCCTCGCGCTTGCAAAGCTCGATGCCGCGGCGCGCCATGGATACCTTGGGGTTGGGCTCGACACCGCCCAGTTCAACAAAACTCAGCCCTGCGTCAAACAGGCTTTTTTCAACCTTATCGAGCAGGCCGGACGAACGCGCGCTCGAACCGCCGAAATGCACCAGCACGCGGTGCGCGCCGAGATCCTTGAGCTTGGGGCCGATTTGCCCTTCGATATCACGGCCGAAAACGACCTCAGTGGAAGTGTGGATGGAAAAATTCAGCATAGCGGCGTCATCCTGCCCTTCTTGATGAAAATGAGATAATTCTATTATACCTGCACCCTTGCCAAAAGTCAAAAAATTAGATAGAATAATGGAACAGATGTTAAACAAACACTGGCATATTTGGAAAGAAGGTCCGCGCTATTGCTTTATGATTATTCCGCCCCGCAGTGGCTGTTTGTATTTTATGCCTACTGCTTTTTGGGCTGGTGCTTTGAATCGACGGTAGTATCCGTGCAGCAGCGACGTTTTGTCAACCGCGGCTTCCTGCGCGGCCCGATGCTGCCGATTTATGGCTTTGGCGCGACCATCCTGTTGCACGTGTCGCTGCCGCTGTACGACCGGCCGGTCGAACTGTTTCTGGCCAGCATGGTCGCGGCGACGGTGTTTGAATATGTTGTCGGCGTGCTGATGGAAACCTTATTTAAGGTGAAATATTGGGACTACTCCACCCACCGGTTCCAGTTTCAGGGGCGTATCTGTTTGCAGTCCTCGTTGTGCTGGGGATTTCTCGGGCTGATCCTTGCCCGGGCGATCCACCCGCCGGTCGAGGCGATCGTGGTCTGGCTGCCGTTCTGGGCGCTGATCGTGGTGGATGTGCTGCTGTCGGCTGCATTTATCGGCGACGTGGCGGTATCCGTGCGCACCGCACTCGATCTGGCACGCGTGCTCGAGGAGCTGGACAAGCTGCGCGAGCAGGGCGCCGAGCTGCGCGAGCAGCTGTCTGAGACCGCGCTGGTGCAGCTGACAAAGCTGTCTTATCGTGTGGATGAGGCGCGCGGCGAATGGTCGGAAAAGATGGACGAGGCGCGCGAGCAGATTACCGAGCGTGTGGACGAAGCCCGCGAGCAGCTCACCGAGCGTGTCGGCGGAGCGCGCGGCCAGCTGTCCGATGCGAAGGAGCAGATTTTGGCACGCTTGGACGAGGTTCAGCGCCGCTTTGACGAGCGCGCTGAGGCACTCGGCCGCACGCGCAAGAGCCTGCTGCGCGGCAACCCGACGGCGCGTTCTGCGCGGTACGATGCGGTGCTCCAGCGGCTGAAAAAGCACATGGATACCCGCGACCATGGTTAAAACTACACAAAATGCACAAAATGATGCAAAACGGGAGAATTGCGCGCGTGTGATTTGTCAGTTTTTCGCTTGCTAAAATGCGCGTTTCAGGTGTATATTAGAAGTACCGGAAATCCTGCCGGTTTACTGGCAGATACATGTTATGTACAACCCCTTTTGGAAAGAAAGGCTTGAGATAAGAAATGAAAAGATTTGTGTATGCGGACAACGCGGCGACCACCCCGCTGTCCGAAACGGCATTCAACGCGATGAAGCCGTGGCTGACCGAGTATTTCGGCAACCCGTCCTCGCTGTACCGCATCGGCCGCGAGGCTAAGATGGCGCTTAACGAGGCGCGCACGACGGTCGGCAAGTGCCTGAATGCGGCGATGCCGGTCAACGAAAAGAACGACTACGCCCCGGGCGAGATCATCTTCACCGGCGGCGGTTCGCAGGCGGACAACCTCGCCATCCGCGGCTTTATGCACGGCCCGGCGGGCAAGAAGCGCCGTCACCTGATTACCTCCAAGATCGAGCACCATGCCGTGCTGTACACCTGCGAGGCGCTCGAGAAGGAAGGGTTCCGCGTCACCTATCTGGATGTGGATAAATACGGCCGTATCGACCTCGAACAGCTGAAAAACGAGCTTTCCGAGGACACCGCGCTCGTCTCTATCATGGCGGCGAACAACGAGATCGGTACGATTCAGCCGCTGAAGGAGATTTCCGCGCTTGCGCATGCGGTCGGCGCGAAGTTCCACACTGACGCAGTGCAGGCGGTCGGCCATATGCACATCGATGTGCAGGAAATGGGCATCGACATGCTGTCGCTGTCCGCGCACAAGTTCCGCGGCCCGCGCGGCGTGGGCGCGCTGTATGTCAAGCAGGGCATCGTGCTCGAGCCGCTGGTTTACGGCGGCGGGCAGGAGCGCGGCCTGTGCTCGGGCACCGAGAACACCGCGGGCTGCATCGGCCTCGCGGCCGCGATGAAGGAAGCGGTCGAGGGTCTGGACGAAAAAATGGGCTATGTCAAGGGCTTGACGGATAAGCTGGTTAAGGGCGTGATGGATAAGATCCCCTATACGCATTACACCGGCGATCCGGTGAACCGTCTGCCGGGTACGGCGTCGTTCGTGTTCGAGGCGATCGAGGGCGAGGGCCTGATCCTGATGCTGGACAACATGGGCGTTTGCGGCTCGACCGGCTCTGCATGCTCGACCGGTTCGCTCGACCCCAGCCATGTTCTGATGGCGATCGGCCTGCCGCACGAAATCGCGCACGGTTCGCTGCGCCTGACGCTGGGCGAGCAGAACACCGAAGAGGACGTCGATTATGTTATCGAGACTGTCGCACAGGTTGTTTCGCTGCTGCGTTCGATGAGCCCGGTATGGGAAAATGGCAAGCCGAATTTGACGGCGGCAAGCGAATTGCACGAGCATCACTAAGATAGATTCAACAGAAAAGGGAGATTATTTCTATGCAATACAGCGAAAAGGTACTCGACCATTTCACCCACCCGCGTAATGTGGGCGAGATCGAGGACGCAAACGGCGTCGGCGAGGTCGGCAATGCCAAGTGCGGCGATATCATGAAGATTTACCTCAAGGTGTCGGATGACGGCATCATCGAGGACGTCAAGTTCAAGACCTTCGGCTGCGGCGCGGCGATCGCGACCAGCTCGATGGCGACCGAGATGGTCAAGGGCAAGACGCTCGAAGAGGCGCTCAAGCTGACCAACAAGGCAGTTGCGGAAGCGCTCGACGGCCTGCCGCCGGTCAAGATGCACTGCTCGGTGCTCGCAGAGGAGGCGCTGCGCTCGGCGATCGCGGATTACTACAAGCGCATGGGCAAGGACCCGGCGGAGATCCTCGGCTGCAGCATGGACTGCGCCGCTTGCCACCATGAGCATGACGAGCACGCGCATTAAGTTCTGAACACACGCATACAATGAGGGCAGATTGCAAAATCTGCCCTTTTGGCGTCCCCTGAAAAAGGAGCTAAGGCCGGTATGACGGAATTAACTAAAAGTATAACTTATCTAAAAGAATACAAAGCGTTGAAAGATGCCGTCCAGCAGGGCAAAACGCCCGTGCTGGCTGTTGGCCTGTCCGCTATCCACAAGGCGCATCTTGCGGCGGCGCTTGGGCTGGACACCGGACGGCCGGTGTGCGTGCTGACCGACGACGACGCGGCGGCTGCGCGTTTTTTACGCGACCTGCAAGCCTTCGCCGAGCGCGAGGTGCTGACGCTGCCTGCGCGCGAGCTGGTGTTGGCCGATGTGGTCGGTGTGTCGCGCGGTTATGAGCAAAAGCGCCTCGCCGTGCTGGATGCGCTGCCGCAGGCGGCTTTTGCCGCGATGAGCGTGCAGGCCACCGTGCAGCGCACGCTGCCGCCTGATAAGCTGCAGGATGCGGTCGTGACGGTTGCGACCGGACAGACCGTGCCGCTTGAGACGCTGACCCAGCAGCTGACCCGCGCGGGCTACGAGCGCTGTGTGCAGGTCGAGGGCGTGGGGCAGTTCTCGGTGCGTGGCGGTATTCTGGACGTGTTCCCGCCGCAGGCGGCAAACCCCTACCGTGTCGAGTTCTGGGATGATGAAGTCGACTCGATCGCGTCGTTCGACGTCGGAAGCCAACGGCGGCTGGAGAACGCCGAAACGCTGCGCTGCCTGCCCTGCATGGAAACGCTGCCGCATCTCGCGCCGGGCGGTGCAAAAGGGCTGGCAAAAGCCGTGCGCGGCCTGCTGTCGACGCGCAAAAAGAAGCATGCCGATCTCGCCGCGCACATCGAGCGCGACGCGGAGCGGCTGGAGGAAACCGGCGCCCTGCCTGCGGCGGACAAATACCTGCCGCTGGTCTACCCAGAGCTGGCGACCGCGCTCGATTACCTGCCGGAGGACGCAATCGTGCTGATCGAGGACACGTCGCGTCTGCGTGATGCGCTGCGCGACTTTGTCGCGCGCATCGCGGACGATGTGACCGCGCTGCTCGAGCGCGGCGAAATCGCGCCCGGGCTGGATGGCTATGCGCTTGATTTTCCGGCGCTGTGCGAAACAAAGCACACTATTTTGCGGCTGGACAGCTTTCTGAACAACGTACCCGAACTTGCCCCGCAGCATCTGGAGAACTTTGTTGCCAACCAGATGAACGCTTACGGTGGCAATCTGGACATGGCGGCCGCCGATATCCGCGGCTACACCCAGCAGGGGCGCGCCGTGGCCGTGCTGTGCGGCAGCGAGCTGCGCTGCCGGAACATGTGCGACGCGCTGACCGAGGCGGGACTGACCGCCGCCGTCAGCGACCTGCTGCCCAAGGGCGGGCAGGTGTGTGTGATGGAGGGCACGCTGTCCGCGGGCTTTGAGTACCCCGACCTCGGCCTTGTGGTCATCACCGAGGGGCAGGTGCTCGCGCGGCGCAAAAAGACGCAGGTCAAAAAGTCCAACCGCGACCGCGTCAAGTCGTTTACCGATCTGACGCCGGGCGACCTCGTCGTGCATGAACACCACGGCATCGGCCGCTTTGTCGGCATGGAGCGCATGACGGTCGACGGCGCGGAGCGCGATTTCATCAAGATCGCGTTTGCAGGCACGGATTTCCTCTATGTCCCGGCGACCAGCCTCGACCTGATCAGCAAATACATCGGCGGCGGTGAACCGGAGCGCGTGCGGCTCAACAAGCTCGGCGGCGCGGACTGGACGCGCTCCAAGGCGCGCGCCAAGGCGGCGGCAAAGGAGTTGGCGGAAGGCTTAATCAAGCTGTACGCCGAGCGTGCCAAGGTCAAGGGCTTCGCCTTTCCGCAGGACGACGCGTGGCAGCGCGAGTTTGAGGAAGCCTTCCCCTATGAGGAAACCGATGATCAGCTGCGCTGCATCGCGGAGATCAAGATGGATATGGAATCCGACCGCCCGATGGATCGCCTGCTGTGCGGCGACGTAGGCTTCGGCAAGACCGAGGTCGCGCTGCGCGCCGTGATGAAGTGCGTGCTGGCGGGTAAGCAGGCCGCGATCCTCGTGCCGACAACCGTGCTCGCGCGGCAGCACTACCTGACCGCCTTGCAGCGTTTTCAGGGGCATCCGGTCACGATAGAGCTGCTGACACGCTACAAGACCGGCTCGGAGCAGACCATGCTGCTGAAAAAGCTGGAAGCGGGCTCGGTCGATATCGTGATCGGCACACATAAACTGTTCAACAAAAAGATCAAGTTCAAAGACCTCGGTCTGCTGATCGTCGACGAAGAACAGCGCTTCGGCGTGTCCCACAAGGAGACGCTGAAAGAATTGTCCAAAACGGTGGACGTGCTGACTCTGTCCGCGACCCCGATCCCGCGCACGCTCAACATGGCGCTGTCCGGCATCCGGGACATGTCCTCGATCGAGGAGCCGCCGCTCGACCGTCATCCGGTGCAGACCTTCGTTTTGGAGCAGAACGACGGTGTGCTGCTCGACGCGATACGCCGCGAGCTGGCGCGCGGCGGGCAGGTATATTACCTGCACAACCGCGTAGAATCTATTGCGCGGTGCGCGAACTTGCTCCAGCAGCGCCTGCCGGACGCGCGTATCGGCATCGTGCACGGCAAGATGACGCAGAAGGAGATCGCTGCCGCGATGAACGCGATGGCGGACGGCGAGACCGATATTTTGGTCTGCACGACCATCATCGAGACCGGCATCGACATCCCGAACGCCAACACCCTCATCATCGAGGATGCGGACAACATGGGTCTTGCCCAGCTGCACCAGATCCGCGGGCGCGTCGGCCGTTCTAGCCGCCATGCTTACGCTTACCTGTGCTACCGGCGCGGCAAGGCGCTCTCCGAGATCGCGCAGAAGCGCCTGTCGGCCATCCGTGAGTTCGCGGCCTTTGGCTCGGGCTTCAAGATCGCCATGCGCGACCTTGAAATTCGCGGCGCGGGCAATGTGCTCGGCCCCGAGCAGTCCGGCCACATGATGAGCGTGGGCTATGACCTGTACCTTAAGCTGCTCGAGGAGGCTGTGCAGGAGAGAAAGGGCGAAAGCCCCAAGCCGCGTGTCGACTGCGCGGCAGAGCTGCTGCTGTCGGCCAACCTGCCGTCCGATTATGTGCCGGATGCAGGTCAGCGCGTCGACCTCTATCGCCGTATCGCGCTCATCCGCACCGAGGAGCAGAAGAGCGACATGCTCGATGAGCTGATCGACCGCTTTGGCGAGCCGCCGAAGGAAGCAGTGGCGCTGCTGGACATTGCGCTGCTGCGCAGCCGTGCGAGTGAGCAGGGCATTTCGGAGATCAAGGAGCAGGACGGCCGCCTGCTGCTGACCTTTGCGCAGACCGATTTTGCGCGTTTGTCCGCTTTGTGCGGGGACGAGTCGTTCCGCGGGCGGCTGCTGCTCAATGCGGGCAGCACACCTTATCTGTCGCTGCGCCTTAATAAGGGCGAAGCACCGCTTTCGATGGCGGAAACGCTGGTCGGCAAGTACGCACAGACCGCATAACGCAAAAAAACACCCGATGGAGCGAATCCATCGGGTGTTTCCCGCTATTCTGGTCAGATAATGCCCTGCATCTTTTGCAGGATGGCCGCCACCGTGCGGTTGGCCTCGTCTTCGCCGAGGTCGTACTGCTTGTCGCCGAAGTAATGAATGGTATCGAAGGAGGCACGGTACTTGACCCATTCGGTCACGTCGATCGCATCCTCACCCATCGGGAAGTCATACGTAAAGGACGATCCCATGCCGTCCATCGACGCGTCGCACACGGACGCCGACGCGCCCGGAATGACCGGGATCAGACCGTTCGGGCCGGTGCCGCCCGCCAGCAGGCGGTCGGTCTCGGTCAGCGCGCCCATGCCGACCAGTTCATTCAGAAAATCCTGATATTCCTCGTGGGTCATTTCCTCCGGGTCGTATTTCTCCGCCAGCGCCTTAAGCTGCTCCTCGGTCAGCGCATCCAGCCCCTTGGACGGCTCGCGCCCGGCCATCTGCTCGAGTTTGTTCTGCGCGAGCGCCGCAAACTCGTCCTTATACTCGTCCTTGAGCGTCGCAATCGGCAGCTTTTTACCGTTTTCCATGGTCAAATTCTGCACGTTGAACCAGTTGCTCTGAAATCCTCCGATTGTCATAAACTCTCGTCCTTCCTTTTGTGATAATTCAGCAAATAATGGCATATACTGTTTATATCGTCTGCGGCTTTGGACAAGATAACAGACCGTCCGGGCATTTACTTGACTTTTACACGGATTGTTGCTATACTGGCAATGTATATAGGAAACGTATGCAAAGACGCGGGAAAAGTAACCGTTTTCGGTGCGCGAAAGAGAGAAGCCCCTCGGCTGAAAGGGCTTTGCGCGCGGGACGGTGAAGTGCGCCCGCCGAGCATCGGGGTCAAACGCCCCGCGGGCATGCACCCGTTACCGCGCATCCGAGTGACAAACAGGAGTGGAACCGCGTGATTTTGCACGCCTCCCGAGGTATACTGACCTTGGGAGGCGTTTTTTCATCTGAAATAAAAGGAGATACTACCATGAAACTGTACAATACCCTGACCCGTAAAAAGGAGGAGTTCGTCCCGATTACCCCGGGCGAGGTTAAAATGTATTCCTGCGGTCCGACCGTGTATAACTACTTCCATGTCGGCAACGCCCGCCCGTTTATCGTGTTTGACCTGCTGCGCCGCTACTTTGAGTATCGTGGCTATAAGGTGAGTTTCGTGCAGAACTTCACCGACATCGACGATAAGGTAATCAACAAGGCCAACGAAGAGGGCGTGGACTTCAATACGATTGCCGAGCGCTATATCAAGGAGTATTTTGTCGACGCCGAGGGGTTGGGCGTTGGCCGCGCTACCGTCCATCCCCGCGCGACCGAGACGATGGACGCAATCATCGACATCGTAAAAAAGCTGCTTGACAACGGCCATGCTTACCTTGCAGAGAACGGCGACGTATATTTCCGCACCAAGTCTGATCCGGGCTATGGCAAGCTGTGCCATCAGCCGATGGAGGAACTGCAGGCGGGCGCACGCATCTCGGTCGGCGAGGTCAAGGAGGATCCGATGGACTTTGCGGTCTGGAAGGCAGCAAAGCCCGGTGAACCCGCGTGGGATACGCCGTGGGGCAGCAAGGGCCGTCCGGGCTGGCATATCGAGTGCTCGGCCATGGCGTGCAAGTACCTTGGCGAGACGATCGACATTCACTCCGGCGGTCTCGACCTGATTTTCCCGCACCACGAGAACGAGATCGCGCAGTCCGAGTGCGCCAATGGCTGCGAATTCGCGCATTACTGGCTGCATAACGGCTTTTTGACGATCGACAACGAGAAGATGAGCAAGTCCAAGGGCAACTTCTTCATGGTGCGCGACGCGGCAAAGCAGTTCGGCTATGAGACCATCCGTATGTTCATGCTGTCCGCGCACTACCGCACGCCGCTCAACTACTCAGCTGAAAGCCTCGAAATGAACAAGGCGTCTCTGGCGCGCCTGTACGAAGCACGGAACAACATGGAGTTCCGCATCGAAAAGGCCGCGGGTGACGCGATGACCGCGGAAGAGACGGCCAAAATGGAGCAGCTGCAGGGCTACAAGCAGAAGTTCATCGACGCAATGGATGACGACCTGAACACCGCGGACGCCCTGTCCGCGATCTTCGAGCTGACGCGCGAGATCAACGCCTATATGGGCGCGCATCAGGACGCGACCAAGGCGTTCCTGACCGCGGCGCATGACCTGTTCATGGAGCTGACCGGCGTTCTGAACATCGTGCAGAAGCGCGATGACGCGGTTGACCCGGATGCAGAGAAGATCGAGGCGCTGATTGCGCAGCGTGCGGCGGCCAAGAAGGAGAAGAACTTCGCGGAGGCCGACCGCATCCGCGACGAGCTTGCCGCGATGGGCGTCACCATCAAGGACACCCGTCAGGGCACCCAGTGGAGCCGCGCCTAACTAAAACAAAAAGAACCGCCGATTGGCGGTTCTTTTTGTTTTGCCGCAGGGGATGTGTGTTTTCTCAAATAAAAGAAAACATCGCCTGCGCGGCGGGGAGGTGCTTACCCCCCAAAAGTGGGGAACATCGCCTGCGCGGCGGGCGCACAAGAGGAAGAAACCAATGGTTTCTCCCCTCTTGTGAATTACCCCACTTCCTTCAGGACGCGCTGCGCGCGTAAAAGTGAAGTCCCTGTTTCCGGCTGCCGCCCAGCCCGCAGGATCAGAACAACCCTGCCGGGGCGCCCCCCCAGAATAAACGCGCCGGTAAGATCGTCGCCTACACGAGAACGATGGGCGCAAGCCTGACGTCGGTAGCACTCCCGCCTCCCGGGTCATGCGCCAAACGCCGATGACGCGACGTTTTCGCATCGCAAATTTTTCCACGGCTATGTGGAATAAATTTGGATGCGGTCGCGGGCAGGCGTGTGCGTCCTATGGCGGGGGTGATTGACAAGAGGGGGTTAAGGCCCCTCTTGTCCGCCCGCCGCGCAGGCGACGCTTCCTTTGCTTTGGAAAAAGCACACCCCCTGCGGTGGGGAATCGCACACCCCGCCGCGCAGGCGACGTTTCCCTTTTGCTTTGCCAAAGCACAAAAAAGAACCGCCTGCAGGCGGTTCTTTTTCATTTGCTTGGAAACAGACGGTAGTCTGTTTTAGAATGCGAAGTTGGTCTTGACGCGCCAGATGTTCTGCGCATACTCGGCGACCGAACGGTCGGACGCGAAGCGGCCCGAGTTTGCAATGTTCATCAGCGACATATAGTTCCAGTTTTCTGCATGGCGGTACATCTCGCCGACGCGCTCCTGTGCGATCGCGTAGGAGGAGAAGTCCTTCAGGCTCATATAACGGTCTGCCGGGCCGCCGTTGCCGCCGTGCAGCAGCAGGTTTGCGATATCGGTGTAGTCCACGCCGTCACCGAAGCCGTGGATCATGTGATCCAGCACGCCCTTGATGACCGGGTCGTTCTGGTAGATCAGCATCGGCTCGTAGTTGCCGGAAGCTGCCAGCGCCTCTGCCTCGGGGGTCTCCATACCGAAGATGAAGATGTTCTCGCGGCCGACCGCCTCGCAGATTTCGACGTTTGCGCCGTCCATCGTGCCGATGGTGAGCGCGCCGTTCATCATGAACTTCATGTTGCCGGTACCGGACGCTTCCTTGCCCGCGATCGAGATCTGCTCGGAAACCTCAGCCGCCGGCATGATCATCTCGGCAAGGGATACCTTGTAGTCCTCGATGAAAACGACCTTGAGCTTGTCGCCGATATCCGGGTCGTTGTTGATCATGTTCGCGATCGAGTTGATCAGGCGGATGGTCTTCTTCGCCACTGCGTAGCCCGGTGCAGCCTTGGAGCCGAAGATGAAGGTGCGCGGCACGAAGTCCATGCCCGGATTTTCCTTCAGCTTGTGGTACAGCGAGATGATGTGCAGGATGTTGAGCATCTGGCGCTTGTACTCGTGCAGACGCTTGACCTGTACGTCAAAGATCGAGTCCATATTGACCTCGATGCCGTTATGCGCCTTGATATAGTCGGCCAGACGCTGCTTGTTGTTGCGCTTGATGTCGCCCAGACGCTGGAGCAGCGCCTTGTCGTTGCCGTAGTTCGCCAGAACCTGCAGCTCGGACGGATGCTTGCGGTAGCCCTTGCCGATCTTGCTCTCGATTAGCTCAGCCAGCTCCGGGTTCGCCTCGCACAGCCAGCGGCGGTGTGCAATGCCGTTGGTGACGTTGCAGAACTTGGACGAATAGATCTTGTAGAAGTCGTTGAATACGCGATCCTTGAGGATCTCGGAGTGCAGCGCGGAAACGCCGTTGATCGAGAAGGAGCCTGCGATCGCCAGATGTGCCATGCGGACGGTGTTATCCGACACGATAGCCAGCTTGGAGATCTTCTGGAAGTCGTTCGGGAAGTAGTTCCACAGCTCCTTGCAGAAGCGTTCGTTGATCTCATAGATGATCTGCATGATGCGGGGCATCAGCTCCTGCACCAGCGATACCGGCCAGCACTCGAGTGCCTCAGGCATAACGGTGTGGTTGGTGTAAGCGACCGACTGGCTGGTGATGTTCCACGCGTTCTCCCAAGACATGTCGTTTTCGTCCATCAGGATGCGCATGAGTTCGGGAATGACCAGCGTCGGGTGGGTGTCGTTGATGTGCAGCACGTGCTTGTGCGCGAAGTTTGCCAGCGTGCCGTACTTGGCCTTGTGCTTAGCGCAGATGTCCTGCAGGGTAGCAGATACGAGGAAGTACTGCTGCTTCAGGCGCAGGGACTGGCCTTCGCGGTGGTTATCCTCCGGATACAGCACCATCGAGATAGTCTCAGCCATCGCGTGCTTCTCGAGCGCCTTGAGGTACTCGCCGGACGAGAACAGCTTCATATCCAGCGCGATCGGGCTTTTCGCCTCCCACAGGCGCAGGCAGGCGATGTTGTTGGTGTCGTAGCCCGAGATCGGCATGTCGTACGGGACAGCCAGAACCGGGGTGTAGTCGTGATACTCGACGATCAGCTTGCCCTGATCGTTGAAGTAGGTGTTGACGGTACCGCCGATCTTGACCTCGCGGGTGTCGTCCATGGCCGGGATGTGCCAAACGTCGCCCGATGCGAGCCAGGAGTCCGGCAGCTCGACCTGCTGGCCATCCTCGATCTTCTGCTTGAAGATACCGTGTTCGTAGCGGATGGAGTAGCCGGTGCCGCGCACGCCGATGGTCGCCATACCGTCCATATAGCAGGCAGCCAGACGGCCGAGGCCGCCGTTACCCAGACCAGGGTCGGCTTCTTCCTCGAAAATGTCGGCCATTTCATAGCCCATTTCCTTCAGCGCTTCGGTCAGCGCGGGCAGGATGCCGAGGTTATAGGCGTTGTTGCGCAGGCTGCGGCCTACAAGAAATTCCATGCACAGATAGTGCACCTGTCGCTCCCCGTATTTTTCGACCTCGTTCTGGGTCTCAATCATGTGCTCGGTGAGCGCGTCGCGTACAACGAGCGCGCAGGCTTCATATACCTGCTCCTTCGAGGCGTCTGCAACCTCGCGGCCGAAGTGGCGCTGCAGCTTGCCTGCAATGGCCTCCTTCAAAGCGGTCTTTGTGTACTGATTCTTTGGCATGGTGTCTCTTGTCTCCTCACTTTGTTTGCTTGATCTGTGTTACCAGCCCAGGGCAGAGTGGTAAACCTCAAGATATTTGTCTGCCGAGCTGCCCCAGCTGAAGTCGCTCTGCATGCCCTGCAGCATGAGCTTCTTCCAGGCGGGTTTGTTGTAGCGGAATACGCCGCATGCCTCACGGATGACGTGCAGCATGTCATGCGCATTGTAGCTTGCAAAGGTAAAGCCGTTGCCGGTGCCCGCGTAATCGACGAAGGCCTGCACCGTATCCTTCAGGCCACCGGTTTCGCGTACGATCGGGATTGTGCCGTAGCGCAGTGCGATCATCTGCGCAAGGCCGCACGGCTCAAACTTGGACGGCATCAGGAACATATCCGCGCCCGCATAGATGCGGTTGGCAAGATCGCCCGAGAACATGATCGACGCCGAGATATTGTTCGGATAGCGGCGCTTGGCTTCGAGGAACATCTGCTCATAGCGCCAGTCGCCCTTGCCGAGCACGATCAGACGCAGGTCATCCGACAGGATGTCATGCAGCACGGCTTCGATCAGGTCGAGGCCCTTCTGGTCGACAAAACGGGTGACCATGCCGATAACCGGCGTGTTTTCGTCGCCCTCAAGGCCGCACAGCTTGAGAAGCTCGAGCTTGTTGACCTTTTTATCGTCCGGGTTCTTGGGGCCGTAGTTCTTAAACAGCTTGGGATCGGTCTCCGGGTTGAAGGCGTCCATATCGATGCCGTTTAAGATGCCGTGCAGCTTGTAGCTGTTCATGCGCAGCACGGAGTCCAGACGGTAGCCGTAGTACTCGGTCTGGATTTCGTTTGCGTAGGTAGGCGAAACCGTGGTGACTGCGGTCGATGCCACGATCGCGGCTTTCATCAGGTTGACGTCGCCGTCCATCGCCATGAAGCCCGAGCGGAAATGTGCGTCGTCGATGCCGAGCACATACTCGAGGATTTCGCGGCCGTAGCGACCCTGATACTGGATGTTATGGATGGTGAAAACGGTTTTGATGTTCTCATAGAACGGACGGGAGGAGAACATCAGGTTATAGTACACCGGCACGAGCGCTGACTGCCAGTCGTTGCAGTTGATCACGTCCGGCTTCCAGTCCAGATCGGGCAGCACCTCGAGCACTGCCTTGGAGAAATACGCGAAGCGTTCCGCGTCGTCGTACTCGCCGTAGACCTGGCTGCGGGAGAAATAATACTCGTTGTCGATGAAATAGAAGGTCACGCCATCCGCTTCATAGCGGAACACGCCGCAGTACTGGTTGCGCCAGCCCAGACGGACATAGGCGTTTTTCAGGTAATAGAACTTTTCGCGCCACTCCTGCCCGATCGAGGAATACAGCGGACAGAACACGCGCACGTCGTTCCCCTTGGCGGCCAGTGCCTTTGGCAGCGAGCCGGCCACATCCCCCAGACCACCGGTTTTGACAAATGGGGCGCATTCGCTGGTGACGTACATGATTTTCATAAGAACCGAACCTCCCCAGAAGTAGGTGCGGAAACAGAGCCCCGCTTCCGCACCTGCATGTTCTTATTATACTAGATTCTTCCTCTCTGCAAAATAGGGAATTTCCACGAACATTTCATGCTTTCAGCCCGTGATTTTCGCTCATTTGCAGCGAATTTAACGTGTTTTTATCATACGGTTGCGTTCTTGGCGATCGTAATGGGGTAGTTCTCATGACCCATCATGGTGCGCCCGTCGCGCACAACGACGTTGCGGTCGGTGATCACATGGCGCAGGCTGGCATCCGACAGGATGCGGCCGCCCTCCATGATGATGCAGTCGCGTACCTCCGCGCCCTTTTCTACGACAACGTCGCGGAACAGCACACAATTCTGTACATGGCCTTCGATATGGCAGCCGTCTGCGATCAGGCTGTCCTCAACATGTGCCTTGTCGCCGTAGTAGGCGGGCGCCTCGTCCTTGATGCGGGTCAGGATCGGGCGGGTACGGAGGAATACCTCGGCGCGTACGTCCTTGTCGAGCATATCCATGTTGGAGCGGAAATAATCAAAGGTGTCTTCGATCTTGACCGCATACTCGTTGAACAGGTAGCCGGCGACGGTGCCGTCGATCAGCGCGCGGGTCAGGAACTCACGCTCGAAGTGGATGCAGTTATGGGTGACGCAGTCGGACAGCATGTGGATCAGGTACTGGCGGCTCATGACATAAACGCCCAGCGCGATGTGCTTGCACTTGCCCTCGTTGGAGTCGCCCACGCGGATGTCGACCGCTTCCTTCTTGCGGTTGAGCTCGACATAGGTGGTGAACGGCGAGTCCTTCTGCTTCTTAGTGCAGACCATGGTCAGGTCGGCGCCCGACTTGATGTGACGGTCGATCACATCGTCGAGCGGGATGTTGGCGACGATATCGCCGTCCGCGACAACGACATAATCAGCCTTGTTTTTCTGCAGGAAGTCGACCGCGCCGGCCAGCGCGTCGATCTTGCCGCGGTACTCGCCGGTAACGAGCGGCGAAGCCTTCTTGGAGTAGGAATACGGCGGCAGCAGCGTGACGCCCGAATTCTTGCGGGACAGGTCCCAGTCCTTGGCGTTGCCGATGTGGTCGATGAGGGACTGGTACTTGTCCTTCATCAGTACGCCAACGCGGTAGATGCCGCTGTTTACCATGTTCGACAGCATGAAGTCGATGATGCGGTAGCGGCCGCCCCACTGCACCGCGCCGACCGTGCGGTGCTCGGTGATCTCACGGAGATCGTTGTCGTTATCAAATGCAATGATGATGCCTAATACACTGTTCATCATTTCCGCCCCCTTACTTTACGTCCGGCAGGTCTTCGTCTGCCATTTCCTTGGCTGCCAGCGTCGCGCCGCGGCCGATGCGCACGCCTTCCGCGACAACGGCAACGCCCCATTTCTCTACGTCGCCGTCCGACGGGCTGCCGCCGACGACAGCGTCCTTGGCGATGACGGCGTTCTCCGCGATGATCGAATAGCGCACGGTTGCGCCTTCCTCAACGACTGCGCCCGGCATCAGGATGGAGTATTCCACCTTAGCGCCCTTGGCGATCTTAACGTCCGAGAACAGGACGGACTCGGAAACCTCGCCCGCGATCTCGCAGCCCTCGGAGAGCAGGGTGTGCTTGACGACCGCGCTCTTAGCGGTGAAGTGCGGGGGCGAACCGGTGGTGCGGCCGTAAATCTTCCAGCTGTCATCCGCCATGTTCAGGCCGGAAGAGTTGGGTGCGAGCAGGTCCATGTTGGCTTCCCACAGGCTTTCGATCGTGCCGACGTCCTTCCAGTAGCCCTCGAAGCGGTAGGAGACCAGCTTCTCGCCGTTGCCGAGCATGGCGGGGATGATATCCTTGCCGAAGTCGTTGGAGGACTTCGGGTTGTTCTCGTCGTCGATCAGGTACTGGCGCAGCTTCTTCCACGAGAAGATGTAGATACCCATGGATGCGAGCGTGGACTTGGGCTGCTTGGGCTTCTCCTCAAACTCGTAGATCGTGCCGTCCGGCTTGCAGTTCATGATGCCGAAGCGGGAAGCCTCTGCGAGCGGGACGTCGAGCACCGCGATGGTCGCGTCCGCACCGGTCTCCTTGTGCTGCTGGAGCATCTTGTTGTAGTTCATCTTGTAGATGTGGTCGCCCGACAGAATCAGGACGTACTCGGGGTCATACTCGTCGATGAACTGGATGTTCTGATAGATGGCGTTGGCCGTGCCCTTGTACCACTCCGAGGTCTTGCCCTTCTGGTACGGCGGCAGGACGTATACGCCGCCGCGCAGGCGGTCGAGGTCCCAGGTCTGGCCGGAGCCGATGTATGCGTTGAGCACATGGGGCTCATACTGGGTCAGCACGCCGACGGTATCGATGCCGGAGTTGACGCAGTTGGAAAGCGGGAAGTCGATGATGCGGTACTTGCCGCCGAACGGTACGGCGGGCTTTGCGACCTTCTTGGTCAGAACGTAGAGGCGGCTGCCCTGACCGCCTGCGAGCAGCATGGCTACGCATTCTTTTTTCCGATACATTGTTGAACTCTCCTTTGCGGTTTGTTTACTGTGTATTGCACGCCGGTTGCGGCGCGTTCCCCCTTCAGGAATCCTTTTTATCAGCCTCGGCCGGCTTGGTTACCGCTTTGGTGCCGGTCTTGGCCACGGCCTTGGTGCCGGTTTTGGCAACTGCTTTGACGCCGCTCTTGGCAACTGCCTTGACGCCGCTCTTGGCGACCGCCTTGGTCTTGGGCGCCTTGGCGCCGGTCTTGGCGGCCTTGACCGCTGCGGCTTCCTTGGCGGCCTCGATTTCGGCCTTGGTGCGGCGCTTGGCGCGCGGCTTGCCCTTGAAGAACAATACGCCGAAGCGCGGGATATGGATGCTGATGGACTGCTCCTGTCCGTGCATGGGCTTCTTGCTGTCGGTCTTTACCTTGCCGTTCGCCATACCGCTGCCGCCGAACTCGGTCTTGTCCGAGGAGAAGATCTCCTCATAGGTGCCGGCGAACGGTACGCCGATGCGGTAATCTTCCTGCACTTCGGGCGAGAAGTTGACCACGACGACGATGTCGCTGCCGTCCTTCGCGATGCGGCGGAAGGCGATGATGTTGTTACGGTTATCCTCGTGGCTGATCCACTCAAAGCCGCGCCAGTCGGTATCCTGCTCCCACAGCTGCGGGGTTTCCAGATAGAAATGGTTGAGCGCCTTGACGTAGGTCTGCATCTGCTTGTGCGCCGGGTATTCGAGCAGCATCCAGTCCAGTCCGCGCTGGTAAGCCCATTCGGAGAACTGTGCGAACTCGCCGCCCATGAACAGCATTTTCTTGCCCGGATGGGCGGTCATGTAGCCGTACAGCGCGCGCAGGCCGCCGAACTGGTTCTCGTACGGGGGCGGCATCTTGCCGATCAGCGAGCACTTGCCGTGCACGACCTCGTCGTGCGAGAGCGGCAGGATGTAGTTTTCCGAGAAGGCGTACATGAACGAGAAGGTGATCTTGTCGTGCATGTCCTTGCGGAAGAACGGGTCAGCCGAGCAGTAGCACAGCATGTCGTTCATCCAGCCCATGTTCCATTTGAAGTTGAAGCCGAGGCCGCCGTCATAGCCGGGCTTGGTGACCATCGGCCATGCGGTGGATTCCTCCGCGATCATCATGACGTCCGGATGGTCGGTCAGGATGAACTCGTTGAGCAGGCGCAGGAAGTCGATCGCCTCGAGGTTCTCGCGGCCGCCGTGGATATTCGGCCGCCACTCGTGCTGACGGTTATAGTCGAGATAGAGCATGGATGCGACCGCGTCAACGCGCAGGCCGTCCATGTGGAACTTCTCGATCCAGAACATTGCCGAGGAGAACAGCAGGTTGCGGGTCGAGGTCTTGCCATAGTCAAATACGCGCGTGCCCCATTCCTTGTGCTCCATCTTGAGCGGGTCGGCGTATTCGTAGAGATAGGAGCCGTCAAACTCGACCAGACCGCAGCCGTCCTTGGGGAAGTGCGCGGGTACCCAGTCCATGATGACGCCGAGGCCTGCCTGATGCGCCTTGTCGATGAAGTACATCAGATCCTTCGGCGTACCGTAGCGGCTGGTCGCGGCAAAGTAGCCGATAACCTGATAGCCCCACGAGCCGTCAAACGGGTACTCGGTCAGCGGCATGACCTCGATGTGGGTGTAGCCCATCTCCTTGACGTAGGGCACCAGCTCGTCCGCGAGCTGACGGTAGGAGTAGAAGTTGCCGTCCTCGTGCATCTTCCACGAGCCGAGGTGACATTCGTAGATGTTGACCGGGCTGGAATAGGGCAGATGGCCTTTGCGCCACTCCAGCCACGAAGCGTCGCTCCATTCATAGCCCTCGATGTCGTATACCTTGGAAGCATTGCCCGGGCGGGTCTCATTGTGGAAGCCGTACGGGTCGGATTTGTCGAACACGTCGCCCGACTTTGCCCATACACTATACTTATATGCGGCGTATTCAGGAACATGCGGGATGAACTTTTCCCAGATGCCCTGCTCGTCCCGCGTCATGTAGTCTACATCGCGGTTCCAGCCGTTGAATTCGCCCATGACCGAGACCTTTTCCGCCTCGGGAGCATAGACCCGGAACAGGTAGCCGGCTTCGCCGTCCTGCTCAAAGGGGTGTGCGCCCATATAGTCAAAGGCGCGGCAGTCCCTGCCCGAATAGAAAAGCTCACTGCGCTTTTCACAGGCCGGTGCTGCGTTTTTTTCCTTCATATTACATCTCTCCCTCTTTATACGGCCAATCCCGCCAGAATACAGTGATTTTGCAAGTTTTTCCAAACATTTTGTGCATTTCGTCCTGAATAAGGCGGCTCTCTCTCACTTTAGTTAGAAATAGTATACATCAATGGAAAACAAAAGTCCAGCAATTTTACACAATTGCTGGACTATTTTACAGGCATTTTTGTTTGGTTTCCACAGGGAATGACTGGGAATGACGAAAAAACAGACAAAAACAGGATGATTTGTTCAGAAAATGTTACGCCGAATTAAATCAAGTGCAGTGGAGGCTGCCTGCATGCGTACGCGGTCTCGGCCGTTCATGGATTTCATCTTGCGGGTGTAGTGCGTGCCCTTGTGCCAGACGCTGATGTACACCAGACCGACGGGCTTTTCATCCGTGCCGCCGCCCGGGCCGGCAACGCCCGTGATGCCCACGCCGACGTCCGCGCCGAGCGCTTTGGCAACGCCTTCGGCCATCTGCTCAGCGACCTCGGGCGATACCGCGCCGACGGTGTCGAGCGTCTCTTTTTTCACACCCAGCAGCTTCATCTTCACCTCGTTGGCATACGAGCACACGCCGCCGAGGTAGTAGTCCGAGCAGCCGGGCACATCGGTGATGCGCTTGGAGAGCAGGCCGCCTGTGCAGCTTTCCGCGACGGCAAGCGTCATGCCGCGCGCGCGCAGCCCGTCGCCCACGACCTGTTCGAGCGAATCCACGTCCACGCCGTATACATCGTCGCCCAGCAGGTCGCAGATTTTTGCAACAACCGGGTCAAGCAGCTTTTCACATTCCTCCGGGGTGTCCGCCTTGGCGGTCACGCGCGCAAAGCACTCTGAGGTCTTGGCATAGGGCGCGATGGTCGGATTGGTGCTTTCCGCCATCATATCGTGCAGGATGGTCTCCATATTGCTTTCGCCAAGGCCGAATACACGCACGTTGCGCGAAACGATGCAGCCGCCCGCGAGCTTGTAGAGGTACGGCATCGCACATTCCTTCCACATCGGGTTGCACTCGCGCGGCGGGCCAGGCAGCATAAGCACATGCTTGCCGTATGCCTCAAACGCGCAGCCGGGCGCGGTACCCCATTCGTTTACGAACACCGTGCAGCCTTCGGGCAGCCATGCCTGCTTTTCGTTGTTCGGGGTCATTTCACGGCCGATGGTCTGGAAAAAGCCCTTGATGCGGTCAAGCGAGGGCTGGTGCAGCGCCATTTTCTTGCCGAAAACGGTCGCAAGCGTCTCCTTGGTCAGGTCGTCGAGTGTGGGGCCAAGTCCGCCGGTCGTGATGATGATGTCTGCGCGGTCGCGTGCAGTCTCGACGACATGGCGCAGACGCGCCGGGTTGTCGCCGACAACCGTCTGGTAAAATACGTTGATGCCCAACTCGCTCAGACCCTGTGAGATGACCTGTGCGTCCGTGTTGACAATGTCGCCCAGCAAAATCTCGGTGCCGACGGCGATCAGTTCTGCGTTCATAGTTGCGTTCCTCCCGATATGATGATAGCTTGGCTGCCCTGACAGCCCCCCCTTGGGGCGGCAGTCGTTCTCCTTGTTCGTTGTCGCAGCCGGGCGGCTGGCGGAGGCCGTCACTGACCTTTGCGCGCGCAGTGCGCCCTTATTTGCGGCAGCAAATTGGGTGTTCCGGTGCAGCCGCGTGGTGGCGGCATACACCTAAAGGGAAAGTGGATGATTCACAAGAAGGGGAAAACCGCAGTTTTTCAAAAGCAGTTTCCCTTCAATTATACGAAAAGTTCAAAGGTAGAACAAAAGTATAGCATTTCCCCTTTAAAATGCTTACAGTCTGTAATTTTGAAATCAGAAGTTTCAATAATGCAGTGTAAAGGATCTACGAAAAGCACCGTTTCAGGCCGTTTCAAAATAATAGTAGCCGAAATCTCTGGTGTCATTTGTGGTGTCAAAATCCAGGTGGCAGCAGCAGCTAACATGAAATGACACTATTTTAACGAAATTGATGTCATTTTTTAGATGATCTCGTCCGTATATCTAAGATGGGGATGGGCGAGTTTGCATTAAAATAAAGATTTAAGGCTCTAGTCTCCCTGTGTAAAAATTGATTAAATTTCCAAAATATGCAAAAACTGTTTAATAAAATCCACTGCATCTTTTAACAAGGGCCACAGCTTTGGTGCGTTGACGGATATCGAGCAAATTTGTGAAACCTTTGATAGCATATCAGAGAATCGTGATTTTTTCTTGTCCGTTTTACTTTCATGTGCCAATTCTCTTAAATCGACTTCTACTTTAGATAGTAGTTCCAGAACCTCTTTTTCCTTAACTACGTTGCTACGTTTTGCCGAATTAAATCCATATTGCACTTTTTCAAAAAGCGCCTCTAACTCATCGTTTTCGCCTTCAAAATATCCATCAAATTCACCGGCAACGACTTTTTCTTTTATTTGATTTACATCTTGCTGAATAGACTGCGGATTTAATGTCGAATCGGATTCTGTATAAAATAAAATATTATTTTGGTTTGCCATTGATATTCCTTCATTATTTTGAATATTTCCAACATTCCCGTTGATAACTATTCCCATATTAGATTCCTCCGTGATTATCCCTTCACGATACCATAATAATCTTCTCAATTCATCACAAGTTGTTGAATCGCTATAATCTTTCAATATTTTGGTGATTTCCCCGCTTTCTTTTTCATGATCAATTAGAATTTGAATAAATAGTATCACCAAGGGTAACTGTTTATCATCGTTCTCATCTAATTCTAAAAATGCACTTGCTATTGGATATAACATTTCCCCTAATGGATAATGTGCACTACAAATGCCTCTTAATATACCCATTTGCACAACTTGAGGGTAAATCAGAAAGTCTTCAAGAATATTTATAATATGATCCACATTTTCTTGAATATAATTTTCATCTTTAAATAATCCTGTATAGTACCATGCTAGACTTTTAGATGGTAATTTTTTTGCATCATATGGATTGATTTCAATTACTTTTACATTGACTTTTTCTAAAGTAGAAAAGGCCCATAAAGCATATCTTTGAATGCTGGTATCTTGCAACAAAGAATTCATCACGTTAGCGTTGATCAAATTCGAATAATCTCTCTTTTTTTGTCGATTATAATTACAGCCAAAAACTTTGGTTAACCACATTTTAGACAGAAAATCTTCCCCATCAACAATATGATTGATTTCTTGAGCGTTAAGCATATTTGAATTTGAAGAAAACAAGGTAGAGCATAAAGTATATGTTTGCTGTGATATTTTTGTATCTGGACATTTTTTATATAACTCGTGAAGCATATCCGAGTTATAAGATCTTGACACAATCGCCAATATCCAACTAATATTTTCTGCATCTTTTTCGAATCCAGATTTCAAGTTATGAATGCAACGATTTACCAATGCACGATTTTGTTTGTAAACAATGAGGTGATATGCCCATTTCCTGATTTTATAATCATCGTTCTGAACAACATCATATAGTACTGCACATAAATCTTTTGAACAGACATTATTCATACGTTGACCATATTCTAACTTAGTAATAAGATTCTGTAATGCAATTTTTATCAGTTGATTGTTGTTAGATACCAGATTTTTTCGTATTGAATCATATTCGGCCTTAGTGATATAAAATCCTCGCATTCCTAGCATAATGACCTCCATCATCATATCTAAAAATACGACACCCCGATCTTCAATTTTATGGAATTTATATCATAGCTCAATGATATACCATAAAAACTTAGATTAGGGTGCCACAGATATAATAATTATGGTGATATGAATCAAGGATTTATTTCTTTCTCACGTTTTTTGAAATCTAAATATCTTTCATAGTAATGAGTGGCTACTGCACTCTTCATATCAAAAGACTCAGTTTTATTGAAATAAATCCTTGTTTCTTTTTCATTAATAACAGTTTTTAAAACTTTTATCATGCCGATGCAACCCTGTTCTTTAACGATTAATGGAATTTGGAAACCTATTGGATAAATGCGTTTTTCACTCTTTATTGTATAGAATAGGTTTTCTTGCTCTTCAAGTATTTTATTTTCATTAGCGACAACCATAAACCAATTAAACTCAATAATCATACCCATGTAGCAAATCTCCTTTGAAATATCTTTTGATGTTAGAAATTATGTTAAAATTCTGTATTCTGCTTTTTCTAATAAAAGGATATCTTAGATTGCCTTTTTTGTCAAGGTGAATCATGTGTGACAAAAATATTATGTAGAAAGAATAAGTTTATGAACAACCGAACAATCCACCGAACCGCCCTGTCCGGGCGGTTATTTTTATGCCCTGAGATCGTCACTCACCATGCCCGCCCGCCGCCGGGATCTGTGCAGGCCATCAACCAACCATCAAAAGGAGGACAGCTTATGTACTATCACACCTGCCCCTACTGCGGGGCGAATTTGGACCCGGACGAACGCTGTGACTGCTTCTCCCGCATCCGTGGGAAATCCCCAAAGTGGAACAGCATGGACGGCGTGCGGGCGCGGGGGCGCAAGAGGTCCGGCCGTGTCCGCACTTAAACTCGGCAGCCTGTTTGACGGCATCGGCGTGTTCCCTCTCGCCGCGTCCCGCTGTGGCATTGTCCCCATGTGGGCGAGTGAGATCGCCAGAGCGCCGGTATCCATCACCAAACGGCATTTCCCTGAAATGCTGCATCTGGGCGATATTACGCAGATAGACGGCGGCAAAATACCGCCCGTGGATGTGGTCACGTTCGGCTCGCCGTGCCAAAATCTGTCGCAGATCGGCAACCGTACCGGTCTGGCAGGCAGTAAATCCGGCCTGTTCTATCAGGCCATGCGTATTATTGAGGAAATGAGGAATGCAACAGATAACCGGTATCCAGCTTTCGCTGTATGGGAGAACGTCGCGGGAGCTTTTGTGTCAAATGACCGGCTGGATTTTGCAGCCGTGCTCCACGCATTCACAGATACCGAAATTCCAATGCCTGATAGCGGTATCTGGTCACACGCCGGAATGGTGCGAGGGGGACGGACTGATACCGCTTGGCGTCTCATGGACGCCCAGCATTGGGGAGAACCCGCCCTTTCGCAGCGTCGGCGGCGGGTGTTCGTCGTGGCGGATTTTGCAGGCGAACGTGCCGCAGAAGTATTATTTAAGTCCCGCGGAATGTTCCCGTATCCTGCGGCTTGCAGTGAAGGCAGGCTGCCCGCCGCCGACGGAGATCGAATACCTGCTGCTCAAGCAGGGCGGCAAGTACCCGTCGTGCGCCCCTTCCAGCTCCGGCGGATGCGGTCAATGGCAAAGCAGGGCGATCAAAAGGGCTTCCGCGCGTGCTTCGGCAGAAACGGTGAACCCTTCCCAACTCTGCTTGCCAGTGTAGGACAGCCCTTCGCATTCTGGTATGAGGGCAAAGAGCAGGACGGTTTTATCCGTGACCTGACGCCCTTAGAATGTGAACGGCTCATGGGACTGCCAGAGGGCTGGACAGCATACGGCTGTAAGGATGAACCCATCAGCGACCATGCCCGATGTTTTGCGCTCGGCAATGCAATCGCGCTCCCCTGTGCGGAGTATATCATGGCGGGTATTGCAGAAGTAATGACAGAATAAACGATAATAGCAGTTTGGAGGTAATATTATTATGAATTTACTGTTTGTAGTCCCGGACAAGGAAAAAGACCTTGGCAATCTGGAATTTGGCGGGCCGGAACAGGCCAGCCGTGAAGATAAAAAGCGTGTCGGGCGGCAGGAAGTTGTTGTCCAGCGGCGGTACAAGCTGTTTTCGGATGTACAGCGTGCGGATGATATCGAAGTCGTGATTCCGGCGCAGGCGGGTGAAAAACATTTCGCCTATATGGAACCGGTACAGCTTGTCAACCCGTGGGTGACGGCGGAAGGCTACGCGATCAACGGGAATGGTTATATAGATTTTATTATCCACGCGGACGATATCATCAAGG
>OERW01000101.1_pt1 | contig 37035 bp, 42 predicted proteins | sample 1540091 | NCBI WGS metagenome assembly OERW01 (sample SAMEA3891889, study PRJEB23780) | metagenome | biome: terrestrial biome; feature: animal house; material: Caecal content | place: Italy | collected 2015-05-05 | reverse complement strand
CGTTGGCCTCGAACTGCGCGATGTGGCTGCAATTCTCGCACTGCCAGACGCTGCGTGCCTCGTCGATCAGGCGGTAACGCACCGGCCCAAGGTTGCCGTCCATGAAGGACTCCACCAAAATCGGTGAATCGCATACTTCCTCGTAGTCGCGCAGCTTGTACAGCGCGCCGTACAGCCCGTCCGGGATCTCCGCCCACGGCACTCCCTTGACGCCCCAGTTTCCGTTAGGCTCCCGGTAAATCAACTTGCTCATGTATGTACCTCCTATGCGGTCTCAATTTTCGTCTGTTTATACGGCTCGTCCTCCATCTGGACGACCTGCGCCTCGTCAAAGCCGTCCCACTGCTCGACGAACCGCTGATAGCGGCCCTCGAACCAGAACGGCAGCGTGCGGCGAGAACCGTCGCGGTTTTTCGCGATCTTGATGACGCGCAGCCGGTCGGCGGCATACGCTTTGAACTGCTCGGGTGTTTTGAGCTTGTCTTTTGGCGGCTCGCCGATGCGCAGCACCGCGTCTGCGTCCTGCAAGATCTGCCCCGAGCCACGCAGGTTGCCCTCTTTGTTCAGCTGGCTCAGAGCCAGCACCACACGCCCCGACCGCGCCAGCTGCTGCAGCGTCTTGGTGCTGTGCGTGATCGTGGTGTACTCGTCCGCGCGCGGATCGGACGGCTCGATCAGCTGCAGATAGTCAATGATGGCAACATCGGTGCGCGTCGCCTTGACGTCGGCCGCAATCTGCTCGGCCGTGCAGCCGCTCGCATGCACGATGCGAAACGGCAGGTTTAACAGCTTGGCCTTGGCGCGCGCCTGCGCCTCCAGCTCGGGTGCGGTGAACCGCCGCGCCTTGATATGCCCCAAATCGATCAGCGCGGTGCGCGCCATGATGCGCTGCATCAGACGGCGTTTGTCCGTCTCGAGCGTGTAAAACGTCACGCGAGCCTGCCGTGCGAGCGCCACTGCGACCGACAACGCAAACGCGGTTTTGCCTGCCGACGGCTCAGCGGACAGGATGACATACTGCCCGAGGTTCAACTCAGTTTCAAGAGCCTGCGTGACCGACGGGAAGCCCCAGTCGAGGAACTTCGGCCGCTCGTCCATCTGGGAAAAGTAGTCCAGCAGCAGCGCGTTCATGTCGCTGCCGCGATCCTCGCTGCCCGACGCGAGCACGGTCTGCATGCGCTCGACCAGCGCGGCCACCTCGGGCAGCGGCGCGGCGTAGGCGATGCTTGACCGCGTCTCGTGCAGCAGCGTGTCCAGCCGGTAGCGGATCGCGCAGTCTCGCAGCTGGCGGATGTAGGCGGCGCAGTTGCTGGGCGTCATCATCATATCGGCCAAGTCCTTGACCAGCTGCATGTACTCGGTGCCGCACGCGGCGCGCACGGTGTATGGGTCGATCTGGTCATTTCGTGCGAACATCGCCCGGCAGGTGTCGAAGATGTACCGGCGCTCGCCGCTCAGGAAATCCTCCGAGCGCACCTGCCGGAACACGTCGGCGGCGTTCATCGGCGCGTCCGCGATCAGCGCGCCCAGTACGCTTTGCTCCGCGTCGTTGTACAGTTTGAGCGCCTCGTCTGTCAAAGCCATGTGTACTCGTCCTCCTTGCGCTCGGGCGGCGTCGGCGGCGTGGGGCTGCCCTCCGGCTCATCCTCCCAGCGGCGGGCGTTGAGCCATGTCGCAGGGTACGGGACAAACTGTCCGCCGTCCTTCGTCCACTCCGGCAGGCGCTTTTGCCAGTCCAGCGCCCGCAGCATTGCTTCCACCAGTTCCGTGTCGGGGTTGAGTTTCGCAAAGGCCTTTCTGGCGTCGGCCTTGCTCACCTTGCGTGGGTACGCGCCCCAAAAACGGTCGAAAAGGGGAAGTATATCTGTGTTTCTTTTATCTGGTCTTTTATCTGTTCCTTTAATACATTTCACCGTTTGGTGGAATGTGTCCACGCATTCGGTTGATTGCATTTCACCATTTGCGTAAATGCATTTCACCGTTTCGGTAATGGTGTACCACTTGGTTTTATCTCGCCCATCTTCGTTGAAACAGGCGGTCTCAATCAGACCTTTCTCGATGCAGTTGCGCACGATCCGCTCCATCTGGCGCGGCGTGAGATAGTCAAACAAACCCTCTTTGCAAAAGTCCTGTAAGCTGGAATATGTCCAATACTTTCCGTCCCGCAGGTTTTGCCCGCGCGCACGGTTCCAGACGACCCAGTAGTAGATGTGATGCACAAAAGCGGCTTCATCCGCACTTTTGGTGATTTTGGCGACCTCCGTATTGAACTGGAACATCATGGCGCGCCGCCTCCCTTCTCAGCCAGCACGCGTAGCGCATGCGCTATTTCCACGACGCAGGTGAGCAGATTCTCCAACTCGGCCAGCGCCGCACTGACATCCAGTGTGGGTGATAGGGCGTTCAGATTCGTTTTAGACGTGGATGCAGTAAGCACCAATGGGGCAGCATTACTCCTCCTACGGTGCGGCAAATCTCCAGTTCGTATCAAATTCTCGATTTTGTTCCGAACCCGCTTCTCGGTCGTACCAACCGCATCCGCGAGCACAGCATAATCACGCACACCAGCAGCATATAGCTCAAGCAACTTTGCCAACTGCGCTGGCTCCCAGCGCTCAGCCCTTTTTCTGCTTGGTTTCGGTGGCGTTGGGATATGGACAGTACGCGGCATATTTTCGATACTCACCGCCGTCCCCTCCGTTCCATCGGCTGAGTGAGCCTGTCCACGAGCAGGCCAAGGCCGAGGTAGGCGCAGCCTACCCCGAGCAGGGCGATGATGATGTAGATCATACCGCTTCCTCCCTAAATTCCCGCTCCGTCCGCTCGACCGACGCGCGCAAATGCGTGGCATATCCATCCCACAGTAGGAGTTCTGCCGCCATATCAAACGACAGCCCCATTTGTGCAGCCAATGCTGCGATGCGTGGCTCGAGATCCTCCGGAATCTCGAATTTTACCTCTACGAGCTTCATATTTCCTCGCTTTCCCCCGGCGCGGCCGCTTGACAGCGCCGGGTTTTTCCGGTATTCTTTAAGTAGTCTATTTTTGTATGCGCTCAGTCGCGGTTGCCGCCGCACTGGGCGCTTTTTCTTGCAGCAGATCCATGAGCCGCACGGTCGCACTGTTCTGCCCCTCCGGAATACCGAACGCGACCTTTTTCTCCGGGTGCTGGGTCACGATCTCGGAAACGATGCGGCCGACGTTCTGGCCGATCTGCTGCTTGATCTGCTCCCACTCCTGCGGGTCGATTACCAGATTGCCGTCATAATCGCGCACAGGCACGACCGTTCCGTCCGGCCGGACAAACTCGCTGCGACCACGCAGCGGCTTTGCCTTTGCTGCCACCGGCGTCACCTCCTCTGGGTATTGTATTCGCGTGGGCTTGGTCACTTACGCAGCATTTCGACGAGCAGTTCAAACTTCGCCAGCGCATGCTGCATTTCGCGGAACTGGTCGCAGATCGCGACGAACTCCGGCATCTCGTTCTCGTCCACGCGGCCGTCCTTGGCGATCTCCATCAGGCGGTCGATACGCTGTCCGAGTTTTTCCGCGTGCAGTTCGCAGTGCGCCTCGATCGTGGCCGCTCGCAGGTCGGTCGGCTCGGTTGGCAGGCTGCGGTGACAGCCGATCGGACATTCCGTGCAGTACAGGTTGCGCAGCCACGGCGCATGATAGGCGTCGGCCAGCTGCGCGGCGACCTGCGGCGTCATGTGCCGCGCGCCGGATTCATAATAGCCGATCGACTTAGCCGACACGTCCACCAGTTCGGCGGCAGCTTCCTGCGTTAAACCTGCCCTTTCGCGGGCAGTTTTCCACGCATTTTGATACTCTGGGTTCATGGTGTTCCCTCCTTTCATGGTGGTATAATGCGGGCATACGGTTGGGGATGCCCCTTTCTGGTGTTTTCCTATCCCCTGTGGTAGAATTTAGGGGAAAGGATGTGATTTAATGGCCAAGTATAGCTACAAATTTGATTGCGGATTGCCGCCGGATGGTGCAGTCGCGCTCATGCAAAAACTGCAAGAGCAAATGCAGCCGCTTGTTGACAGCGCAAATATACCTGCGTCTTTATTGGCAATTCAAGAACGATTTTCGCGCATGTCACAAATTCATGAAAATGCCATGAAGGTATCCAATCTTGCATCTCAAGTGCTAACCAATCGTATCTACGATACAATGACCTCCAATTTGCAGACGATCAACGACCTTTCTGGTATTGTGGCTACGCAGTCCATTCCCGTTGATGTACTCGAATGGGTACCATCAGAAAGTCTGATTCATTCAATTAACGCTACGTTGCAAAGTGTTATCGAATATCAAGAACATGCTGAATCTGAAATTGATTTAGATATCCCAACTGATAAACCGCTCACTTCCCAATACATCAAAAACAACATTTTGAGTATATTAGGCCTTTTATTTAACCTAATCTCAATACTCCTCTATTTCATGCCTAACAAAGATCTGCAAACGATTATCATACAGAACCAGCAGATTATTGAGCAAAATGATGAGCAATTACAGCTGGATCGAGAGCGGAACGAGCTTTTGCAGCAGCTCTGTGATACTGTTCAGGCAATCGACGATGAGACCGGTATTCTCGGAGAGCAGCTTGATCCTCTCGTCGAACAGGATGACGATTTGGAACAGACTTTGGATTCTCCAAGCAGCGATGATACCACCGATGGCGAGCAGCAATAAGGTTATTGTCTGCAATCTTACTTTTTGCTCCAATCGTCGGATGCGCTCCTGATCGCTGAGTTGACCTGTACGATGAAATAGCCTTAATTTCACCCCTCTCACCTCCATTCCTTTTACTTTATTCTGGCAGCTACCCCGCCTCCTTTTCCGGCTCTGTCGCGTGCAAATCGTCTGTGGTGCAGCCGAGGAAGGCCGCAAGATCAGGCATCACCTGACAGGGTGGATACATACCCTCCTGCTCCCATCTGACAACCGTCGGCTGAGATACACCGAAGTGCGCCGCCAGCTCGACCTGCTTGATGCCGCGCGCTTCGCGGTATCGTTTGATAGTTTTCATACAGATCACCTCCTTATCACGCCTTGCCCCTTCCCGTTCCGTGTGCTAATATGGAACGAGAAAGGAGGCAAAACTGATGCAAAATATTGATTTTGAGCAACTCCGCAAAGACGCACTGGAAAGCTGCACCGCAAACTTACCAGATGATAGCATTGGCCGGATGATCCAAAAGCAAGCTGAGCTTTCCTCGAAAGTCACAGCGGAAATGCTCAAGAAATATCACGCATTGCTCGATCAAGACAAGCAGTGATATTCTCCGCAACCTGATCCGCGATGATTTCTTGCCGCCCTTGCAAAGCTACAACAAGGGCGGCGACTTCCTCAGGCGTTGCTTTAACGGTGATTTCCATCCCCTCTCACCTCCTTATCACTCCTTGCCCCTTCCGTTTCCATGTGTTACCATAAAAGCAGGAAGGAGGTAAAACCCATGGGCTGCAAAATAATTCATACAGTGTGTCCTGCAGAACACGCCAAAGTTACCATCCGCATTGACTACTCCTGCATTTCAAGTGCCGGTAGCAATGAAGTTTCCTTTATCAAAGATGGTTTTTCTTGTGAGCATATGCAGGCAGGGCAATGCGCATCTTCGCTTTCCGATGATTTTGAATGCCCCGTTTACGTCGGATGCTCTCTTTGAGCGCCCTCTCGCTGCTATGCGCAAACTGTAGGGTAATGCCGCATTGTTGGCGCAGTGCGGCATTCACCCTTAGCAGCTGGTTGCTGTCGCAATCTGCCCTGTATGGGCAATCACGGCATACGCTTTGCATCCGAACGCGAATACCAGTTTTTATGCTGTGATGTGCCTCTCTGGCAAGCCGCGCAATGCAACCCTTCTCTCTTTCTTCCACCCCTCTCACCTCCTCATATCCTTTTGTCGAATGTATATCAGCATCTTCGATATTAGTATATATCGGCACTTCTGATATGTCAACAAAAATCTTTCTTTCCCCGATATCTATTTTTCTGATATAGATATTTATGATATTCTAAGAGCGAGGTGTAGCCATGAACAGGATTAAAAAACTTCGCTCGGAAGCAGGTCTACTACAAGCCGATCTTGCAAAACAGCTCAAAATTCGACAAAATACAGTGTCAAACTGGGAAACCGGACGACATGAGCCAGATCAAGACGCACTGCGCGAAATGTCTAAATTGTTTGGCGTCTCAATCGACTACATTCTCGGCAATACCGATATAAAAAACCCGCTCACATCCGAAGATATAAGCGGGTTAACGGAAAAGCAGATTAAGATTTTAGAAATGATGGACAAACTTCCTGAGCAGGATCAGGATGAGATAATCCAGCAGGCCGAGTACCGAATTTGGCTAAAACAGCAGAAAGAATCTGATCAGTGATTTCCGCGTCTGATTGAATCAGCAGTTCTTTCATTCGCTTTTGTCTTTCTGTCATCCTACCCCCTCCCAAAACCGAACAAGTGTTTGTGTTTTTAATAATACACCACATCTTGGATTTTGGCAAGGGTAAATCAATATATTGCATATCATTCACAAAATACCGGTGTTCAAATTGAACACCAAAAGGAGCTGAACAAGATGGCTTCTCCCCGAAACCGTTATCATTTTGACTATGTAAAGGCATATGGTAAAGATATCGGCAGCGCTGACGTTGTATTTCCGCCGGACGATGTAGAGAGCATTGAAATTAACGGCCATCGTCAGCGCGGATACTGCGGCCATGTAGGGGAAACTGGGAAAAGTTCGGATGGGCTATACTACCGAGTGCACCTGTCAGACTATACCTTTTGGGTCGATCCATCCGACTACCATGAGCTGATGGACTTCCTGCACGATCGCCAGAAAACCGCAATCGAGGTTGTTGAGCAACATCGGCTTGAACGTGATGAATATAATCAACGACATGCGAAACAGTTACTGGCTGGCGTGAATGCCGACCCGATCACGGATGATATCTACTGGTGCTACATACAAGGCAGCCCTGATGCTGACCTGCAAAAGAAATTCGCCAAACTTACTTCTGCTATTGCAAAGAAGTGTGACGAACACGGTGGTAGACTTTACAAAACTGCTGCCAAAAGTGCAAAATATGCTATCATGGCAGACTATCGGTACTATACAGATGATAATTTTGACTACCGCCGAGAATCCGGTTATAAAGTCGTCACGTTAGAGCAAGCGGTTAATTATATGGGGCTTCAAAAGCTGTGGGATGATTCCGTCATACAAGCCCGACTGAACGAACATGCAAAAGTACTTGCTCGCCCACGGCAGAGCGCAGGGACATCTATCACGCTTACGCTGCCGGACATCTCACAGACCATAGCCGATAAAACCCAAAACACCATAAGTGTGTCGGCAAAAAAGGAACGTGTAAAATACCCTCCCCGTAAGCCAGTAGCATATACACCTCCCACTGAAAAACCTATGGCATCAGATGCTGCACCAGCAAAAAAGGAGCGTGTAAAGTACCCTCCCCGTAAGCCGGTAGCATATACACGGCCCGCTGAAAAACCTATGGCTTCAGATGATACGCCAGCAAAAAAGAAGCATGCGAAGTACTCTCCACGTAAGCCAGAGGATGATACGCAACCTTCCGCAAACCCCGTCGCGACAGAATCCACACCACCTACTGAGCCAGCAGATGCCATAATGGCAGCTTATGAAAAGAATCCAAAAGGCTATACTCTGCAAATAAAAATCATAAAAGTGCTTGCACCCTTGCTTTGTGTTATGGCTGCTGTCCTTATGCTTGTATCCCCAATCGTCAGCGCAATTTTTTATCTATTCGGTGTGGCCTTAAGTACAATTCCGCGCACTTTTAAAGAAAAACAAAGTGATCAACCTGTTACGCCACCTTATAAGCGAAAAGCGGTTATAGTCGCTGTTGTGTTCCTCATTCTATGGCTGATTCTTTGCGTATCAATTTAACCCCGCAGACCACAACCGAACACCGTTTTGTTGTGGTCTGCATTTTTTGACCCACTCAAACCGAACAAATGTTCCATTTTTCGACCAGAAAGGAGGCTTTGCCATGTCCACCCCCACCCCAGACCTGCGCATCGGCGCGGCCTATATCCGCGTGTCCACCGACGACCAGGTCGAGTACTCCCCCGCCTCCCAGCTGGTCGAGATCCGCAAGTACGCCCGCGCGCATGACATCCTCGTGCCGGATGAATACATCTTCGTTGACGAGGGTATCAGCGGCCGCACGACCGACAAGCGCCCGGAATTCAACCGCATGATCGGCACGGCCAAGGTAAAGCCCAAGCCGTTCGACGTGATCCTGCTCTGGAAGTTTTCCCGCTTCGCCCGCTCGCGCGAGGACAGCATCCTGTACAAATCCATGCTGCGCCGCGATCTGGGCATCGAGGTCGTGTCGATCTCCGAGCCGGTCGGCGACGACAAAATGTCCATCATCATCGAAGCCATGATCGAGGCCATGGACGAATACTACTCGATCAATCTCGCCGAAGAAGTGCGGCGCGGCATGACCCAGCGCGCGGGACAGGGCCGTCCCAACACCTACGCGCCGATCGGCTACCGCATGCAGGACGGCGGCTACGTCCCCGACCCGGACACCGCGCCGGTCGTGCAAAAAATATTCTCGGACTTCGTCGGCGGCCGCGGCCTGCTCCAGATTTCGCACGACCTGACCGCGCTCGGCGTGCGCACGCGCTTCGGCAATCCGATCGACAACCGCGGCGTCAAATATATCCTGCGCAACCCGGTCTACATCGGCAAAGTGCGCTGGACGCCGACCGGCCGCACGCGCCGCGTGTGGGATAACCCGGACACGATGGTCGTGGACGGCGGGCATGAGCCGCTGGTGTCTGCCGAGCTGTACGAGCAGGCGCAGCAGCTGCTCGACGAGCGCGAGCGGCGGCATGGGCGGTACAGCCGCGAGGACGGCCAGCCGTTTGCGCTCAAGGGGCTGGTCAAGTGCTCGTGCTGCGGCGCGACGCTGACGCGGCAGAAGGGCCGCGCGACCGGCAAGGGCGGGCCGTCGCTGCAGTGCCATAACTACGCACGCGGCCGCTGCCCTGAGTCGCACAGCATCCAGATTGACAAACTGACCCGCGCCGTGCTCGCGCAGATCAAAGAGGACTTCCGGCAGCTGGATTTCGGCATCCTGTCGGCCGACGGCAAGCAGCTGCAGAGCGACAATAGCGCGGCGCTGCTCACCCGGCAGCTCGCCCGCGAGGAGCAAAAGCTCGAGCGCATCCGAGAGGCCTACGAGGCGGGCGTGGACACGCTCGAGGAATACCGTACCCGCAAGGCCGCGATCGAGGCGCGCATTGCTGCACTCAAGGACAGCGCCCCGCCGCCGGTCAAACCGATTACCCCGGCCGAGTTCGCCGCGGCGCACCAAGAAGATCTGCGCCGCCTGCTCGATGACAACACCGCACCAGCCGACAAGAACGATATTCTGCGCGGTTTCGTGCGGCAAATCATTTTCCATCGACAAACCAGCGCGTTTGTGATACAATATTACGCATAGAAAGCAGATAGCCGTGCGCTATCTGCTTTTGCAATTTGGCGGGCCTGACGGCGAAATCGGCGCGGCGATGCGCTATCTCAACCAGCGATACACCATGCCGTACAAAGAATGCAAGGCCATCCTGACCGATATCGGTATATTGTTTTCTATAATGCACCTTATCGGGCGAACCAGTGCGTTGCCGAGCATCAAGAAACATCACAACTTATAATTTGGGTACGGTAGCTATCGAGTTTTCCGGTTGAAACATACTTTAACCGAAACACAAGCGGAATATCTTTCAGATAGACTTCGACGGTATGCCCCTCATATACTATAATTTTCTCCAGAACGGTTCCCAGCATAGTTTCTGCTTCTTCCTTCTCAAAACGCAGCAAATTTTCCGCTTCTGCCAAGATTGTCTGGATGCGTTTGTTTTGAGAGGCCCCCTTCTCCGCTCTGTCTTTCAAGTCAGAAAGCCGCTCTTTTAAGGTAGAAATCTCTTCATCTATGCTGTCTTTTTGCATTTTTAATTCCTCTGAAGTGATTTCATCCGCCAAACGCAAATCAATCAGCTTCACTTTTTTGCTTTCTAAGTCATTGATTCTCGCTTCCACCTCACCAAGATGATCAGATCTGGCTGGTTCTTGTGTCATACGCTTGATTTCATTGTGTATCTCACGCAAAATGGATTCCTTATCCTGTATCAGCAGACCCAGTACATATAGCACACACGCTTTTAAGCTCTTATCGCTGGCCCATTCGCTCATACTGCACTCCGCAACCCGAAAAGCAGCTGCTTTTGCGTGCGTAGAACACGCCCATGCCCTTGTCACACCCAGAGACGTATTCTTTTTGCGGCCAAGGAACCGCTCTCCACATACGCCGCAGAACACCTTGCCGCTCGCCCAGTATCGGTTGCTGTGTTTGGCTTTTTGTTCCGGTGTCGAACTCCGGCGTTCCAACTCTTTCTGCGTTTCTTCCCAAGTCTCCCGATCAACAATCGCAATATCTGGATGGTGGTCTTTGATATAGACCATATCCTCTTCGCCGCGATTGTAGCGTTTTTTATGATCCAAAAAACTTTTGGTCCAGGTTTTTTTCTGGCATAGGTCGCCCACATACTTCTCGTTTCTCAATATCCGCAGAATCACCGTATTGGACCAGTCATTTTTGAATTTCTTGTGCCCGTCAGGCCGGTAAGGCATAATACCTGCTTCCTTTAACTCACGCGCAATCACGTGCGTCCCTTTTCCCTCCACAAGGTATTTATGAAAAATCAATCTGACAATACGTGCTTCTTCTTCCACAAGATATAATTTACCGCCCTCTACCTGATAGCCCAGCATAGAGCGGCCGAAAACAACGCCTTTCTCCATTTGCCTTTTCTGACCCCACTTCACACGCTCCGAAGTTTTCCGGCTTTCTTCTTGCGCCAAAGCCGACATAAACGTCAGCCGTAGCTCCGCATCAGCCTGTTCAGTATCGATGCCGTCAAGCACAAACCGGATATAAACGCCATGATCGCGCAACTTTCTGGTATATGCTATGGAATCCAGTACGTTACGAGCGAAGCGAGAGACCTCCTTTGTTATAATAAGGTCAATTTTACCCGACAACGCATCCGCAATCATGTCATTGAACCCTTGACGTTTTACGGTTTGCGTTCCTGATATCCCTTCGTCAGCATATATTTTGACCAAATCCCAACCGTCCTCACGGTCTATGTACGACTTGAAATAACGCACCTGTGACTCAAACGAATTTGTCTGATCGTCTTTATCAGTACTTACACGCGCATACGCAGCAACTCTTTTCTTCATCATCGTTTCCTCCTTTTAACCCGCATTCTACCGCGTCAGCCTTCTCTTTTCCGCTGCCATTCTGCCAGAATTTGCAGTTCTGCACTGGTTAAAAGGCCCTGCTGGAATAATTCTTTATAGATGCCTGTTTTTAATTTATTGATAAACTTTTCCCTGTCTTCTGCACTTAATTGCACTATATTCATAGGCATCCCACCCTTTTTACAGGTGTATGCCCCTTTCTCTTGCACTATCACCATATAAGCAAACCCCCATGAAATCGATTTGCTTATATCCGCTTAACTGTCGCTGTTTATGTCAATTTTCCACCTTTTATGTCCTGTTTCAAAATTTTTTGTGTCAGCCTACTGCAAAAAGCTGTAAAAAAATTAGAACAGTTAAGCGCACCGGCTCAACTGTTCTAATTTTATGTTGGAAGAACAATGTGTTTCTGCAAAGCCTGCTCTACGAGCTTCGGCTCTACGCTCAGATAATGTTGTGTGACCGCCACCGATGAATGCTGCAAAAGTGTTCGCACCAACTCTACATTAAAATCATTCTCCGTATAAATGCTTACCGCAAAAAATTTACGAAACGAATGCGTCCCTACCCCAGTTAGATTTAGGTATTGACATACCTTTTGCAAATGCAGCTGAACCGCACGTACCGTAATAGGGAACAATCTTTGTGTATCCTTTAATCCGTTTTGAATGGCATACCGCTGCAGGAATATATAAATGTCTGCCGGTACCGTAAATGTACGCAATTTCTCTGTTTTTTGTTCTATGATATTCAGGTGATACCGGCCACCCTCAAAAATCACATCCGCTAAACGCAGCCGAACAACATCCCCAATTCGCAACCCTAAATTGGCTTCCAGAATTAACGCTGCCGCTATACGCACATTCGGCCTGACGCTCTCTCCATTGGGTAGTATGAATCCGGTACGGATCGTCTCTATGATTTTTTCAAATTCTTCCCGGCTGATTGTCCTGGTCCTTTTGTTTGCCATACCCGCACCCCTTTTCAAAAAACTTCCTTAAACTATCAACTCACTTTTCGTTCTTTTCTTCCGGTGAGATTTCCTTCACCGCCACGGCTACAATTTTCTTTTTTGCAATATTTAACGAACGGAAGAACCCGCATTCCCTGAATCTTCCGTTTGTTCTTTGAGCGCTCTGTATAAAGTAGACTTGCTCACGCCGGTCAGCAACGCAATCTGGCGGATCGTGTAGTCGCTGTTCCAGTACAGGTTCATTGCCTGCTCAATCTCTTTCTGCTTGATTGCCGGCCTGCCTACTCTGCCCTCCTCGCACGCCTTTTTATAGCCTGCCTGCTGCTTTTTCTTCTGGAAAAGTAAATAGAGCTGCGTGAACTTTGTAATTACATCCAAGTAGTCCTTACCCGACAGGAACGTTTCCTCACAGTCACATAAAGATACCTGTTTCTCTGTTAATGTTTGAAATACCCGGATTAAATTTATAACATCGTCCGCTAAATCTGCAACGCTACGGACAATCAGGATATCCTCCTCGTCTAAACGCTCTAAAAGTTTGCGTAATTCCGGCCTATCCTCTGTCTGTTCAAACACAATCTGCTCATCTGAAACACCGACCTTTTGGATCAGTTCAAAAACCGGCTGGTTGCTGTGTTCCTCAGCACCAAACCCGTTTTCCATTACATACGCCCATATCATATAAAATTTCCTCCTTACTATTATTTTGAAAATTACCGTATCCCCCGCAAATGGAAACTGCTCCAAAATCTCATGAGATTTTGAATTTATGACCGCTTTCCCAACGGATTTTGGAACAAATTCAAAAAATATGCTCTGCATTTGCAGTAGACCAACTTCACCCCTATAAGTCGTGGAAAATCAACGCTTAAACAATCCGAATACAAATTAATTTGTACCGAATTTCAAAGAATACGGTAAATTTTTTATTCCTACATTCGCTCGTTCCGGCTATTAGCGAAAATTGTTCCGAAACCCCGAGGGATTTTTATACTTTCCCGTAACCCTATCATTCTGGGATCAAACGCCGGAGCGCAAATACCGAATCCGAATCTTGAAACATTCGGTCAGGAAATTTTCAAACTCTAAATACTCTATACCGTCTTTACAAATCTGGCTGGGGGAGTAAATCAGCAAAGTGTCGAAACGACCTTTTGCGTCAAGCGCTTTCACTTCCCGCAGAATGTCTTTTGCACCGCCAAACGTCACGATACACTCCACCACCTGAATATCGCTTTTCAACGCTTGCGCACATAGTTGACACGCCTGATAAATGGCTGTTTTGATGCCCGCCTTATCATTTCTGACCTTTAATGCAATGACTGCTTTCTCCATAAAATCACGTCCCTTTTCTCTTTTCTATCTCTCTTGCACTTTGATCGCAACGGATCGATCCCGCCCACTTCTTTATGTAACATAGTAACGATTTATGTCCTTTTTCTTCTATAACTGTCATTATTTTTTCTTTTTTACCTTAAATTTTTTCTTATCTGTGTGAAATACTGATTAACTCTGATTTCGTCTGATTTTGACGCATGGTTTATAAAACACGCAGCACTTTTTATAAAACTTCTGCGTTTCGTTATAAACGGCTTAGCCGTGCATAGCTGCTTGCCTCCAAAAATACAAAAAGCGTATTCTGAACGATCACCGTTCGCGAATACGCTTCCATTTTCGAACAATAATCCGCACCGCGCGTTGTCGGCACGGTTATCGCTCCATATTATGTTGTGAAAGGCCACCTACCCCCGACCACCACCCCTCGGTACCACGACGATCTATCCACTCTGCAAGGGATGAATGATTTAACCACTACCAACAATCCATGTATTCTTGTATTCTTGTATTCTTGTGTTCTTGTGTTCTTGTTTTCTCTTTTTCATTTTTTCTTATCAAACATATTGTATTGATTGACTTTTTTGTTATCTAGATATACTTCTTCTCATTATATATATCGTAACATGAATCCATTTATGTCTATTTTGGAAATTCAAAGCATATTTTTTTCGATTTATGTCTTATCCATTTTGATTCATGTCTATTTTATTTTTGAAAAACGGATAAACGCCCGCCAGACGGCAGTTTTAATATGACCATTACCGCATATAACCGGCTGACGCCTCTCACGCTTCCAATATCACCTTCAAAACCTGATTCCGGTCAAATCCTCAAAATCCCTTACAGGATAAAGACAAAACACCGCTCAAATTTTTATGATCCTCTCAATATGTTTTTCCCTTGTCTTATCTGCATTTTTTATTTTGTCGAAATGAATATTTGCTGATTTTTACCACTAAAAATATCGGAGACCGCCCTTAGGTGGTCTCCGGCTGCTTAATCGTCAAAAATCTTAAAATTTTGTATTCAAGAGAAGGACGGGTACTCTCCACGAGAGTACCCGTCCTTCTTGTACATCTGTATGTTATGCTTTTTGATAAACGCGATAGATGAGCAAAATACTCTGCTCTACCGTGCAAGCGTTTTTCGGAGAAGCGGTTGTAGCGGATGTGCCTTTCATAATATCGTTTGCCGCCAGCTTGCCAACGCCTTCTGCTGCCCAGCTGGAAATGCTTGCTTTATCCGTAAACACTTCAATACTGCCTGCATTGGGTGTCAGATTTTCCCCCGTCTGCTCTGCAAGATGCTGCGTCGCACGGTAAATCATAGTCGCGATCTGTTCGCGGTTGGTGGTGTTCTTCGGCGCAAATTTTCCTTCGCCAACGCCGGTGATGATGCCGGCTTTATAGGCTTTCAGCACCGCAGTATTAGAGGAATCGGTGAATGTATCGGTTGGCGCAGCATCCAGACTCTTTCCCAGTACCTTTTCCACCATGTTCACGATCAGCTCAGCGAACTGCTCCCGGGTGATATTGCCGGTAAAGGCGGGCTGATCTGTGAGGGGAGGCACCAGACCGAGAAAATTGGCGATATCAAATTCTTCTTTCGCCCAGTCGGAAACCTGTTCGCGTTCAATCTGCTCTTCCGAAAGTACGTCCTCTGGCTCATACTGCGTCACATTTTTGATTGCCATGGCTGGTACGCAACAGGTGCTGAGTACAAAAACCAGACTAAGCAAAACCGCAATTTTATTTTTCATCGTTATTTCTCCTTATTTATCCTTATGCTGAAGCGGTGCGAATACCAGATTGTAGGGATATGACGTCAGGAAAGATTTATCTTCCACCTTATAGCCCTTAATCACGCCTTCTGCAGAATACGGATCTTCATACAGCGCATCACTGGTCAAATAGGTTTTGCGCTCTGCCGCATCGTCATACTCCACCCAGACAAACCGACAATCCGATAGTGTATATGTGGCCTGAAAGCGCATGGAAACGGTTTTGCTTTCGCCCCCTGCTAAATCCATGTCGATGGGGAACACCGTCGCGATCATATCATCGCGATGCTCGTAATCACCAAGCCCTGGATGTTTTTCATAATACGCCTTTCCCAGAGCGCAGGCGGAGCAAAACGCTTCCGGCTTGTAGACCAGCAAGGAATACGCCCCCTGTACCGGCTGGCTGGAGGTGTTGGTAACTGTCAGGCTGTACAGCGGTCCGAAATCGGAAAGGAAATAACCGTCTTCAAATTCAATATTCAGCGGAGAGGACGGCTGCTCTTCCACCGCATCGGGCATATAGCCGTTATCACCGATCAGGTATAATCCGACCAGATCATCAGAGTTCCAGGTACGGGCGTTGCTCTTGGCGCCGCTCTTGTTGATCTCCGCAACCTGCGCGCCCTTGACCGTAAAGCCGCCGTACGCAGTTTCCGCAAAATTGCCATCCGTGAACACGGTCGCCTTGCCGTCGTGGAAGTAACCCACATAGACACCGCCCATGGAGTCATAGGCATAATACTGACAGGGAATGACCAGCTTACCGGTGGTATCAATATAACCCACCTTCATCGTGTCCTTATCCATGACCGCGGCCAGACCCTCGAAAAAGTCGAACACATACATAAAACGTCCGCGGTTCAGGTCAACGACCTTGCCTTGCTCATTGATGTAATTCCACTGGTCCCCCACCAGTACGGGCATCAATCCCTCCCGGAATGGGCGCTCGCCGTACTGAAAAATGTCTTGCGACAACAGTTTATCTCCATTTTCCTGCCAAAATTGGTCGGCGTTTACTGCGTAAACCGTTGGGGCATCTCCTGCATCGTTAGGGAATATCCCGTCAGCTGCAAAAGCGGGAATTGTCAGACAAGACGCCAGGGTCAGTGCGGCCAGCAGGCCACTTAGAAATTTTTTCATTGCGTTTATCCTCTCTTTTTAATTTGTTGGCACGGGAAATGCTGCATCCGTTTTTTTCACTCACTCCAATCTTGTTTTTATTTTGTAAAACCTCGTAAACACTAACTTGTACTTAGTTTATCCTGATTGTACCATATAAATATTTTCGGTGCAAGCACGTACAATATTCTTTGGAGGAGCTTGCGCTATGAAAAACGAAAACATCAGTAAATACCGGGACGAGTTTGTAGCCGTTGGTCTGAAAATTGGATATTTAAGAAGGCAAAGAGGGATGACGCAAGAGCAGCTTGCAGAAAAAGCAGGAATTTCCCTTGGTTTCCTCAGCCAGATCGAAGCCCCCAACCTGAGTGTCGGAATTTCTCTGGCTACGCTATTTTCCATTGCGGAGGTGCTGCAAGTACCGCCTTCGAAGCTGTTAGAATTTGATTGATTTTCTATTGAAATCCACTACACTAAATATAACACGGGTTGCCGGTGTCGGCAACCCGTGTTTCTGCTTATTCTCAAAAGGTGCATTACCGATGCGCTTATAGGCACGGAGGAACTTGCCCATCAGGAAATGATCGCTGCGATCGTCTATCAGCTGACACGCAACCTGACGCCCGAACAGATCAAGGAGGGCGGCTTTGACGCCTACTTTGTCGACCACACCACCGGTATCTATCCGCAGTCTGCGGCCGGCGTCCCGTTCTCGGCTGCCGCGCTGCAATGCAAGGGCGATCCGATCACCGATCTGTTTGAGGACCTTGCCGCCGAGCAGAAAGCCCGCACGACCTACGACAACCTGCTGCGCCTGATCGACAACCCCGATGTACGCGAGCCAATCAAGTTCCTGCGTGCCCGCGAAATCGTACACTTCCAGCGCTTCGGCGACGCCCTGCGCACGGTACAAGACCATCTGGACAGCAAAAACTACTATGCGTTCAACCCATCGATCGACCTGCGGCCGACTGCACGAAAGACCTCTTCGGCGCCGGAACCCCCTGCGCAAAAAACAGCAGCAACACCCGACTCTGCTGCACAATAATATTGCTATACAACGCCTGCAAGGGAGATGCCTTTTTGCATCTCCCTTGTTTGCTGTCTGCGTGTAATTGTTTCCTGTAAAAAGAGATTGTTGTGCTTGCTTTTTCCAATTAATTGAGAGATACTGTTATTGGGGAATTTTGCTTTTTTCTGTGCCGCAATGACTGCGGCCGGAAGGAGCCATAGAGAAAAAATGATCAGTATGGAGGATGCTGAACATGGAGTTTTTGCTTGACTTTTTTGAAAAACTCGATGAAATGGTTTATGTCTCCGATCCGGAAAGCTATGAAATCCTTTATATGAACCAGCATCTGCGGGAATCTCTGGGGTATCACACCAACGAGGAATATGCCGGAAAAAAATGCTATGAGGTGCTGCAAGGCGCCGACAAACCCTGCAGCTTCTGTACCAATCCCATCCTGCATGTCGGCGAAATGATTTCATGGACACATAATAACCCCTTGCTGCAAAAACGGTTCATGATCAAAGATAGTCTGGTGCACTATAACGGCCGGCAATATCGTATCGAGATTGCCATTGATGTTGACAACACCGGTATCAATCTGACTCCATATTTTTACGCACGCAACGAAAATATACTCAACGAGTGTCTGCAACAGGTATTTTCGACCACGAACCCGGAAGAGTCGCTCAATCAGATCCTCGCCTATGTAGGCAATACCTTCTCTTGCGACCGCGTATATATTTTCGAATTTGAAGGGAATCTTGCACATAACACCTACGAATGGTGTGCCTCCAAATCCTTCCCGCAAAAAGACGTGCTGCAAAATGTCCCGCTGTCCAGCATTGACTGGTGGATCGACGTGTTTCAAGAAAACGGGGTCGTCATGATTCCAGAAATCGAGGATCTACGCACCACACATCCTGTCGCATACGCAATCCTCAAGCCGCAGCACATCTCACGACTGGTCGCGGGCCCGATTACGATTGAAGATCAGGTCGTCGGCTTCCTTGGAGTGGATAACCCCAACACGGAAACACTGGCACTGATCGGCCCACTGCTGAAAATCATCGGTTACTTTATTGTTTCCCTGCTGCGACGGCGTGACCTGCTGCACAAACTGAATGTGCTGAGCTTCCACGACCTGCTGACCGGCGCATTCAACCGGAACGCCATGTTGGAACATATCGACCGTCTGCTCCATGCTGGTTCTGTCGGCGTGATCTACTGTGACATCACCGCCTTGAAAGAGACCAACGACACACGCGGACACAATGCAGGCGACAAGCTGATCCGCCATTGCTACGATCTGATCCATAGCGCGCTGGACACCCAGTCGATATACCGCACAGGCGGCGATGAATTTGTCGCAATCTTTCAGGATATCAGCGAAAGCGATTTTCTGGGCAAGGTCAGCCACCTGCGCAGCGTCATCCAGCAAGACAAGCACCATATTGCCGTCGGCCACACTTGGTCCAACCAGCCGCCGTTCCATCTGGAAATGCTGATCGCACAGGCGGATAAAATCATGTATCAGGACAAGCGCAACTATTACAGCACGCGCCACCAGCCGGAAGAACCGGTTTTCCCGTCCATATCCAACAAACTCAACATGCTGCAGCGGGATAGCCTGTTCCACCATTTCCTGAGCACAACCTATCACGATATGGAGCAGCTCTTCCATTCTGTTTCCGAAAAGAATACAACCGGATTTTTCTTTTTCGGTGATATGCAGAAAGATCTGTTCTATATCTCAGATAATATGCGCGATGAATTCGGCTTCCCAAGCAATATTGTGCCGGGATTGCTGCAATCCTGGGCACAGCGCATACCGTCGACGAAATCCAAAAAAATGTGCCAGCAGGCCTTTGACGATATGTTGGAAAACAAACGCACGGTACACGACCTGCGTTATCAGGTCCGTTCTGCCCGCGGCAAACTGATGTGGGTGCATTGCTACGGCCTTCTGCAATGGAGCGCCGACCACACCACCCCGTTATTCTTCTCCGGCCGCATATCGCATCAGGATGACAGCTTTGTTGTCGATCCCGTGACCAACTTCCCGCGTGAAGCCGTCCTGTTCCGTCGGTTAGCCGACGCCGCCAATGATGGTCAAAGCACACTGGCCATCGGTTTTTGCCTGAACAGCTTTACAGAAATCAACAGCACCCGCGGCCGCAGCTATGCCGACCATCTTCTGCAAAATATTGCGGAGGATCTGATCGAAAAGCTGTCTGAGAAGATGTCTTTCTTCCGACTGGAGGGTATGCGCTGCATCGCCTTGGTTGACCCTGCCTGTACCGCTCCCCGCGAACAGCTGATCGAGCAGATCCGAAAGATCGTATCCGAGTGGTACCATATCATGGGGGTCTCTGTGCAGCACCCCTGCTCCTTTGCACTGATGCGCTATTCCCTGCCGCAGCTGACGCCATCGGATTTTGTGGAGCAAATGGTCTCCCTGCTGCGGATCGCCAAACATGACACCAGCCAGCCCTTCCTTGAGGATTCGGATGTCAACCTGCAGCGCATCAAGAACCTTTCCAATATAGCCCTTGCACTCAGCCGCGATGTACTGCGCGGCATGGAGAATTTCCGCATTGTCATTCAACCCATCATCTCCGCACATACCGGCAAAATCTGCAGCGGTGAAGTGCTGATGCGGTGGCGGTTTGAAGGACGCGATATTTCTCCCAGCATCTTCATCCCCATGCTGGAAAAGGATAATATGATCCAGCTTGCCGGCTGCTGGCTGCTGGAACAGGCGGTCTGCGCCTGCCGCCGCATCCTGTCCTACCAACCGGATTTCTGCCTTGCCTTCAACATCAGCCTGCGCCAGCTTTCATACGGAAATCTCGGTGTATTTATGCAGGAAATGCTTGAAAAATACCAGCTGAGCGGATCACATCTGATTGCAGAGATGACCGAAAGCTGCGTTGATGAGCGGCCGGACAGACTGCTGCATTTTGTTGAACTCTGCAATGAGCTGGGAATTCAAATCGCGCTGGATGATTTCGGCAACGGCTATTCATCGCTTCGCATGCTGCTGCAGTATCCATCCAGCATCATCAAGCTCGACCGCTCGCTGTTGGCTGAAATGATTGGATCGGCTGATAAAATGAGTTTCATTTCGAGCATCGTCTACGCATGTCACCAGTTTGGCAAAATAGTATGTATGGAAGGCGTGGAAACTGCGGAGCAGGCCAGCCTGATTCAGGAATCAGGCTGCGATCTGATTCAGGGCTTTTATTACTATCGCCCGCTTGAGATTGATGCGATATACGAACTGCTGGCTGCTGAATCACAGAGCGCTCCCGAACAATCCTGACTATACCGTTATCACCAACACAAAAAGGGATGCCCAGCGGACGTCCCTCCATACAGCGAGGGTTCCGGATAATCTCCGGAACCCTCGTTTTTATTCATTTCTCGTTATCGGATAACGATACCATTTTCATCTGCGGCCTGCCGCAAATGAAAATTTTAGCATACGCCCTGTGCGAGCATTGCGTCAGCGATCTTCTCGAAGCCGCCGATGTTCGCGCCCATAACCAGATTGTCCTTGTGGCCATACTTCTCAGCCGCAGTGATGCAGGTCTTGAAGATATTGACCATGATGTCGTGCAGACGCTGGTCAACTTCCTCAAACGTCCAGGACAGACGCAGCGAGTTCTGGCTCATCTCGAGGCCGGAGGTTGCAACGCCGCCGGCGTTTGCAGCCTTCGCCGGGCCAAAGAATACGCCGTTTGCCTGGAACGCAGCAACTGCCTCCGGGGTAGACGGCATGTTTGCGCCTTCTGCGACGAACTTGCAGCCGTTTGCAATCAGTGCCTTCGCGTCGTCCTCGTTCAGCTCGTTCTGGGTAGCGCAGGGCAGCGCGATGTCGCACTTGACGCCCCACGGACGCTGACCCTCGGTGTAGGTGCTGCCCGCAACGCGCTCTGCATACTCCTTGATGCGGCCGCGCTTGACTTCCTTGATGTCCTTGACAACATCGAGGTTGATGCCGTTGGGATCGTAGATGAAGCCGTTGGAGTCGGACATGGTGACAACCTTGGCGCCCAGCTCGGTCGCCTTCTGGCAAGCGTAGATAGCAACGTTGCCGGAGCCGGAGATTGCAACCGTCTTGCCCTCGAACGAGGTGCCCTTATAAGCGAGCATTTCCTTCATATAATAGCACAGGCCGTAACCGGTCGCCTCGGTACGAGCCAGCGAGCCGCCATAGGACAGGCCCTTGCCGGTCAGAACGCCGGTGAACTCGTTGCGCAGGCGCTTGTACTGACCGTACATGAAGCCGATCTCACGGCCGCCAACGCCGATATCGCCCGCCGGTACGTCGGTGAACTGGCCGATGTGCTTGGAAAGCTCAGTGATGAAAGACTGGCAGAAACGCATAACCTCTGCGTCCGACTTGCCCTTCGGGTCAAAGTCCGAACCGCCCTTGCCGCCGCCCATGGGCAGGCTGGTCAGGCTGTTCTTGAAGCACTGCTCAAAGCCGAGGAACTTGATAACCGAAGCGTTAACGGACGGATGGAAACGCAGGCCGCCCTTATAGGGGCCGATCGCGGAGTTGAACTGCACACGGAAACCACGGTTGACCTGAACCTTGCCCTCATCGTCCACCCACGGAACGCGGAACATAATCATGCGCTCCGGCTCAACGATGCGGTCGATGATACCGTTCTTCTCCAGCTCGGGGCGAGCCTCGACAACCGGCTCAAAGCTCTCGAGGACTTCGAGAACCGCCTGCTGAAACTCCGGCTCGTTCGGGTTGCGCTTTTGTACGGTTTCATACACACGCTTGAGGTAAGAGTTGGTAAGTGCCATAATGTTTGTCCTCCTTACATTTCTGCCGCAGTCGATTTCCATATTTCAGGGAAAAGTGCGGAATAACTCACATACTTGCGGTAGTGCAATCCCTATTATATAGTATTTTGCCGTAGAGCGCAATACTTTAGCGTGTTAAAAATATACATTTTTTTCTTTTCCAAAGGGGATAGAAATTGTGACATTTCGCTGATATAATGAAATAGCAAAAGGAGAAGCTTGCAAAATGAACACTTTTGAAAAAATTTATTCCGTTGTCCGGCGCATCCCGCGCGGCACGGTTGCGACGTACGGACAGGTCGCCATGCTGGCCGGAAACCCGCGCTGGGCACGTGTGGTTGGCTATGCGCTGCATGTAAACCCCGACCCGGAGGGTATCCCCTGCTATCGCGTGGTCACCAAGGACGGCCGCACCTCACCCGCGTTCGCCTTCGGTGGTGCGGATGTGCAGCGCGCCATGCTGGAGGCAGACGGCGTCGAATTCACCGCGGACGGCCGTGTGGACATGGCCAAGTATCAATGGGAGGGGCTATAATACTATGGTAGACATCGCCAAACTGACCGCCCTTGCCATCGCCTATGATGCAGGCGATGCGCGCCGCGTGCAGCATTTTTTGAAGGTATACGCATTCTGCCGTGTGATCGGCCAGCGCGAAGGGCTGGACGCAGACACGCAGAACACACTCGAGGCCGCAGCTGTGCTGCACGACATCGGCATCCACGAAGCCGAACGCAAGCACGGCAGCTGCGCTGGCAAATATCAGGAGATGGAAGGCTCGGCTGTCGCCGCACCGCTGCTCGCGGAAGCGGGTGCAGACGAAGCGGAAATTGCGCGCGTGCTGTGGCTGATCGCACACCACCACACCTACAACGCAAGCGAAGACACGGACTTCCGCATCCTGCTCGAGGCGGATTTTCTGGTCAACGCTTACGAGGATGCCCTGCCGCACGACGCCTGTGAACAGGCCTGCAGCCGTATATTCCGAACCAAAGCCGGCCGTTCATTCTTATCGGATTTGTACTTGCAAAAGCCCTATTCCGCCGGATAATCCTGTAAAACCATATCTGTCCCGCGCAGCGCCTTCGCACGGCTGCGCGGGCATTTCTGCTTTTTTATGAAGTTTCCGTGAACATCATTGACAGTCACGGCAAAGCGAGTATACTATGTTAGTACGCTAATAGTAAGGAGGCTAACAAAGTGTGTGACAAGCGAATCGGCACGGAGCTTGGCATGCTCAACAACCTGATCAAACGGCAAATGGTCTGTATCGCCGACAAGGATGAACTGGAAAATATCACAGGAATGCAGTCAATGATCCTGTGCTTCCTGATGCAGTCAAAAGAGGATCGTTTCCAGCGGGATGTCGAAACCTTTTTCCGCATCCGGCGTTCCACTGCAACCGGTATCCTGAACCTGATGGAGAGCCACGGCTTGCTGCGGCGCGAACCGGTAGAGCGGGACCGGCGGCTCAAACGCCTGGTGCTGACCGATCGGGCCAAGTCGCTGTACGAACACATCCAGCAGGCAATGGAACAGACCGAGGCTCTCATGGAAGAGGGCATTGATCCAAACGATCTTGCCGTCTGGTTTCGTGTCTGTGAAAAAATCCGTGCTAATTTAGAAAACCATCAACGCAAAGCTTCGGAGGGACAGGCATGATCAAAAAGCTGCTTAAAAGCGTGCGCGAATTTAAAAAAGACGCGCTGCTCACGCCATTTTTTGTCGTGCTCGAGGTCGTCATGGAGGTTGTCATCCCGGCAGTGATGGCGCTCCTGATCGACAAGGGCATCGACGCGCAGAATATGGGCGAGATTTGGAAATATGGCATCATCCTTATCGTCTGCGCCATGCTCGCGCTCATTTTTGGTGCGGCGGCAGGTACTTACGCCGCGCGCGCATCGACGGGCTTCGCCCGCAACCTGCGCCACGATATGTATTACGCTGTGCAGGATTTTTCCTTTTCCAACATTGATAAGTTCTCCACCGGCTCGATCGTCACCCGCTTGACGACCGATGTCACCAACGTGCAGAACTCGTTCCAGATGTGCACGCGTATCGCCGTGCGCTGCCCGGTCATGCTGGTGTTCGCGTTGGTGATGGCCTTCCAGATCAACAGCCAGCTCGCGCTGATCTTCCTGTGCGTGCTGCCGGTGCTGGCAATCGGCCTGGGGCTGCTGATGAAGCACGTCGCGCCGGTATTTGAGCGTGTGTTCAAAACCTACGACCGCATGAACACGGTCGTGCAGGAAAACGTGCGCGGCATCCGCGTGGTCAAGGCCTATGTGCGCGAGGACTACGAAACCGAAAAGTTCAAGGGCGTATCCGGCCTGCTGTACCGCCAGTTCTCCAAGGCGCAGAAAACCATGGCAGGCGTTATGCCGCTGATGCAGTTCTGCATGTACACCTGCATGCTGCTGATCTCGTGGTTCGGCGCACGTCTGATCGTAGGCGGCAGCATGACGACCGGCGAGCTGACCAGCCTGTTCTCTTACGCCATGCAGATTCTGATGAGCCTGATGATGGTGGCCATGGTGTTTGTTATGATTACCATGTCCAAAGCCAGCGCAGAGCGTATTGTCGAGCTGCTGGATGAAAAATCCGACCTGCATAATCCGGAAAACCCGGTTATGGAAGTCAAGAACGGCGACATCGATTTTGAAAACGTCAATTTCAGCTACAAGGGCGACGCCAAAAAGCTCGCGCTCCGGGATGTCAACCTGCACATCAAGGCCGGCCAGACGATCGGCATCCTCGGCGGCACAGGCGCTGCAAAGTCCACGCTTGTGCAGCTGATCCCGCGCCTGTATGATGTGACCACTGGTTCGGTCAAGGTCGGCGGCGTGGATGTGCGCGACTATGATATCGAATCCCTGCGCGAACAGGTTGCCATGGTATTGCAGAAGAACGTGCTGTTCTCGGGCACGATCAAGGAAAACCTGCGCTGGGGCAACGAGCATGCAAGCGATGCGGAACTCGAGCGTGTCTGCCGTCTGGCGCAGGCCGACGAGTTCATCGAGCAGATGCCGGACAAATATGATACCTATATCGAACAGGGCGGCACCAACGTGTCCGGCGGCCAGAAGCAGCGTCTGTGTATTGCCCGCGCGCTGCTGAAAAAGCCCAAGGTGCTGATTCTGGACGACTCGACCAGTGCGGTCGATACCAAGACTGACGCACTGATTCGAAAGGCGTTTGCGGAAGAGATCCCGAATACGACCAAGCTGATTATTGCGCAGCGTATCTCCTCCGTGCAGGACGCCGACCAGATCATCATTCTGGACGGCGGCGCGATTCAGGCGGTCGGTACGCATGACGAGCTGCTGGCCACCAACACCATCTATCAGGAAATCTACAACCAGCAAATGAAGAAAGGAGGCGAGGAATAATGGCAGGACCCGGCATGAGAGGACCGATGGGCGGCCCCGGCGGCCCCGGCCGTCACGGCCAGATGGGCGGCGGCAAACGCAGCAAAAACCCGAGAAAAACCCTCGCACGCCTGCTTCGCTACTTTAGGGGCGGCTACGCCGTACAGTTTACCGTCGTTTTGGTCTGCATCCTGTTCTCCGCGATAGCCAACGTCGCAGGCTCGATGTTCCTGCGCGTACTGATCGACGATTATATCGCGCCGCTGCTTTTGCAGGCCTCGCCGGTGTTTACCGGTCTGATCCACGCGATCTCTTTGATGGCGCTGGTATATCTGGTGGGTATCATTTCCACCTTCCTGTATAACCGCATCATGGTTTCGATCTCGCAGGGCATCCTCAAGCAGGTGCGCGACGAAATGTTTGAGCGCATGCAGAAGCTGCCCATCCGCTATTTCGATACGCACACCCACGGCGATCTGATGAGCCACTTCACCAACGATACCGACACGCTGCAGCAGATGCTCAGCCAGTCTGTGCCGCAGATGTTCTCCTCGTTGATGACCATTATTGCTGTGTTCATCGCCATGCTGGTGACCAACGTCTGGCTGACGCTGTTTGTATTGCTCGGCATCCTTGTGATGCTGGTGGTCGTCAAGCGCATCGGCGGCCAGTCCGCCCGTTTCTTCCTTGAGCAGCAGACCGCGCTGGGCAAGGTCAACGGCTATATCGAGGAAATGATCGGCGGCCAGAAGGTTGTAAAGGTGTTCTGCCACGAAGATAAGTGTAAAGAACAGTTTGATGTGCTCAACGACGCGCTGCGCGAAAGCGCCAAGAACGCCAACACCTTTGCCAACATCCTCATGCCGATCATGATGAACATCGGCAACCTGCTGTATGTACTGGTTGCGGTGGTCGGCGGCACGCTGGCGCTGTCCGGCGCGGTCGGCAGCAGCATCACGATCGGCGTCATCGCCTCCTTCCTGCAGCTGACCAAGTCATTTACCCAGCCGATCACGCAGATTTCGCAGCAGTTCAACTCCATCATCATGGCGCTGGCTGGTGCGGAGCGTATCTTCGAGCTGATGGACGAGGAGCCCGAGCAGGACAATGGCTATGTCACGCTGGTCAACGCCAAGTACGACAAGGACGGCAACCTGACCGAGACCCCGGAAAAGACCAACATCTGGGCGTGGAAGCACCCGCACGAGGACGGTACGATCACCTACGAGCAGGTCCGCGGCGACGTCCGGTTCTATGACGTCGACTTCGGCTACAACCCGGATAAAATCGTGCTGCACAACATCACCCTATACGCCGAACCCGGCCAGAAGGTCGCTTTTGTCGGCGCGACAGGCGCGGGCAAGACCACGATCACCAACCTTATCAACCGTTTTTACGACCTTGCGGACGGCAAGATCCGCTATGACGGCATCAACATCAACAAGATCAAGAAATCCGACCTGCGCCGCTCGCTCGGTATCGTATTGCAGGACACCAACCTGTTCACCGGCACGATCCGCGAAAACATCCGCTACGGCAACCTTGACGCGACCGATCAGGAGGTCGAGGCGGCCGCGCAGCTCGCCAACGCTGATGACTTCATCCGCCGCCTGCCGGACGGCTACGACACGGTCATTGATGGCGAAGGCGGCAGCCTGTCGCAGGGCCAGCGCCAGCTGATCTCGATCGCCCGTGCGGCCGTTGCCGACCCGCCGGTTATGATCCTCGACGAGGCGACCAGCTCGATCGATACGCGCACGGAATCCATCGTACAGGCCGGCATGGACAGCCTGATGTACGGCCGCACCGTGTTTGTCATTGCGCACCGTCTGTCGACCGTACAGAACGCGGACGTCATTATGGTGCTCGAGCTTGGTCATATCATCGAGCGCGGCAACCACGAGCAGCTGATTGCCGAGCACGGCAAATATTATCAGCTGTATACCGGCGCATTCGAACTTGAATAATCTCGTCCAAACCTAAAAAAGAACCGCCGTTGGCGGTTCTTTTTTTGCTTGTCTTACGGCGTAGCTTTTTCCTTTTCCTGCGATACGCTGCGCAGGATCTGCCGGAAGCGGATCAGGAACAGCGTGGTGGTCGTCGCGGCGGCGAGCAGGTCTGCCACCGGCTCGGCAAAGAACACCGCGAACAGCTGGTCTTCAAAAAAGTGCGGCAGGATCAGGATGAGCGGGATCAGCAATATGATCTTTCGCTCGATCGCAAGGAACAGCGAGATCTTCGCCTCTCCCAACGCAACAAAGCATTGCTGGAACGTATTCTGAAACGCCGCCACAAAGCCCACTGCAAAATAAATGCGCAGCGCCCACGCGGTCTCTTCGATCAGCGCACTGTCCTGCGCGAACAGGCGCGCGATCATATGCGGCGCAAGCATGGACATCGCCCAAACGCCGAACGCAAAAATGCACGCGCCCAGCAGATTATACTGCACGACCTTTTTCATGCGGTCGGGCCGCTTCGCGCCATAATTGAAGCTCAGGATGGGCTGCGCGCCCTGCGTCAGTCCCATCAGCGGCATCTGCACCATCTGCGCGACCGAGGTCAAAATCGTCATCGCGCCGACCGCCAGATCGCCGCCATACTTCTGAAGGGATACGTTGAACGTCACAGACAGCAGGCTTTCGGTCGACTGCATGACGAACGGCGCCGCGCCCAGCGCGATCGCGGGCAGCAGCAGCCTGCGGTCGAGGCGAAAAAACGCCTTTTTCAGCCGCAGCGTGCTGGTTTTGCCGGTCAGGAACCGCACAACCCACAGCGCCGACACCGCCTGCGAAATCACGGTGGCGATCGCCGCGCCGCGCACGCCCAAGTCGAACACAAAAATGAACACCGGATCGAGCACGACATTGAGCACCGCGCCGATCAACACGGTTTTCATCGCGATATCCGACTTGCCCTGCGCGGTGATAAAGCCGTTCAGCCCCAGCGCGGTCATCACGAAGATTGTGCCCAACACATAGATGTTCAAATACTGCATGGCATAGGGCAGCGTGTCCTCCGACGCGCCGAACAACACGAGCAGCGGCTCCTGAAACAGCAGGAACAGCACTGTCAGCGCGATAGCCAGCCCCCACAAAGCGGCTGTACAGGTGCCGAGCGTGCGCTCGGCCTTTTCGTGTTCGCCCGCGCCCATCGCGATCGAAGCGCGCGGCGAACCGCCCATGCCAATCAGCGCCGAAAAGGCTGAGATCAGCGTAATGACCGGAAAGGTTACGCCCATGCCGGTCAGCGCGAGTTTGCCCTCGACCGGGATTTGGCCAATGTAGATGCGGTCGACGATGTTATACAGCAGGTTTACTACCTGCGCGCAAATGGTCGGCAGCGCAAGCCGCAGCAGCAGCGGGCCGACCGGGTCATTCCCCAGGTCAGCCATCTTTTTCTGTTTGGTTTTCTCTGTCATGTCAGTGTTCCTTGTCCTCCCGGATCAAAATCCGCAGCGCTTCGACTGCTGTACGCACGCCGCGCTCAGCCGCATCCGGCGGGATATTCGGTGCCTCGTCGTTGTCCGCGTTCCACAGGACGTTGAGCACCGCACCGCAGCGCACATGCAGCACCTGCGAAACGATAAACAGCGCCGCCGTTTCCATTTCGCTCGTCAGCGCGCCCGCCGCCTTCCATGCCTTCCACTTGGCGAGCAGTTCGTCAGCAACCGGCTGCTGTGCCGGACGGATTTCGCCGTAAAAGCTGTCCTTGGACTGGATGACGCCGATGTGATGGGTCAGCCCCAGCTGCTTGGCTGCGTCGCGCAGCGCACTGACCACCTCAAAGTTTGCTGCCGCCGGGAACTCAACCGGCAGATATTCGCGGCTTGTGCCCTCCTGCCGGATGGCCGCAGTCGCGATCACGATGTCGCCGCCGCAGACCTCGTCCACAATGCCGCCCGAAGTGCCCACGCGGATAAAGGTGTCCGCGCCGCACTCGACCAGCTCCTCGAGCGCAATCGCGGCCGACGGACCGCCGATGCCGGTCGAGCACACCGCGACCGGCTCGCCGTCCAGCGTGCCCGTCCAGATCGTGTATTCGCGGTTTTGCGCGATCTGCTTCGGATCGTCAAAATACCGCGCGATTTTCTCGCAGCGGCCCGGGTCGCCCGGCAAAATGACATACCGTCCCACGTCGCCTTTCTGAATCTGCAAGTGCATCTGTTTTCCGTCGATTAACATACCGGTTTTCCCTCCCGTTCGATCAGCTTGATGTTTTTTTCCGCTTTGCTGCGCGGCAGCATGACCTCGTGCCCGCAACCCGCGCATTTGAGCTTGAAATCCATGCCCGTGCGCAGCACCTTCCACTGTTTGGAGCCGCAGGGATGCGGCTTTTTCATCGTCAGGATATCCCCGACCTGTACGTCCATACCCATTCCTCTTTCCTTACCATTATCTTATTCTATTTATCATACCACAAAAGACGGCAAATGCCCAGCCGTCCCGCACACAGACATAATCCCGCCCGCGCGCCCATATAGTAAGGCAGACCCCAAAGGAGGCTCTGCTATTTATGAAAACAAGCGAATGCTATCTGCCCGAGGGCAGTTACACCGCGCTGCCCGAGGTGCGGCAGGCGCTCTCCTCGCTCGACGGCCTGCGGCGCGCGCAGGACGAGGGCATGATCCTCGAAGCGGTCGCACAGCGCTGCACCGCCGCGCACGACCTGCTGTTTGACTTCGGCTTTGCCGAGGGCGTCATGCCGCGCTCATGTGGCGCGCTCGGCGTAGCCGAGGGAGACACGCGCGAAATTGCCATCCTGTCCCGCGTGGGCAAACCCACCTGCTTTGTCGTCACCGAGATCGACGAGAGCGTAGATGTGCCGGTGGTCTGGCTGTCGCGCACGATCGCGCAGCAGCGCGCACAGGACTATTTTCTCGACACCCTGCATCCGGGCGACGTCATCCCGGCAACCGTCACGCATCTTGAAAACTTCGGCGCGTTCGTCGACATCGGCTGCGGCGTGGCCTCGCTGATCGGCATTGAAAACCTGTCGGTCTCGCGCATCTTCCACCCGTCCGACCGGCTGCGCGTCGGCCAGCGCATCTGCGCGGCAGTACGCACAGTCGAACCAGCGGCGCGGCGCGTTTCCCTCACCCACCGTGAGCTGCTTGGCACATGGGAGCAGAACGCCGCCCTGTTTTCGCCGGGCGAGACCGTGCGCGGTGTGGTGCGCTCGGTCGAGCCGTACGGCGTGTTCATCGAGCTTGCGCCCAACCTGTCCGGCCTTGCCGAACCGCGCGGCGACCTCGCGCCCGGCACGATCGTATCGGTTTACATCAAGTCCATCCTGCCGCAGCGCATGAAAATCAAGCTGACCGTGATCGACGTACTCGCACCGTCAGCCGAGCCAGACCCGCCGCCGTACTTCATCACGGACGGCCACATCGACGAGTGGATCTACACCCCGCCCTGCTGCGACCGGAAATACATTGCAACCGTGTTCCAATAGGCTTATTCTTCGCCCTTGACGCGCGCCCAATACGCGCGCGCGGCCTGCTCAGTTTTGTTCGGGCCGTAGTCGTAGTAGTGCGCGTCTTTGATCTCATCCGGCAGGTACTGCTGCCGCACCCAATGGTTCGGGAACGCGTGCGGATACTGGTAGGTCAGCCCGCGGCCGAGTTTGGACGCGCCGCCGTAGTGCGCGTCCTTGATGTGTGCCGGGATATCGCCTGTGCGTCCGGCGCGCACATCGGCCATCGCCGCATCGATCGCGGCCGCGGCGCTGTTGGACTTGGGGGCGGTCGCCATCAGGATAACCGCCTCGGCCAGCGGAATACGCGCCTCGGGCAAGCCAAGCTGGAACGCGCTGTCCACAAGCGCCTTGACGATTGCCGCGCACTGCGGATACGCAAGGCCAATGTCCTCACTCGCAATGACCAGCATACGCCGCGCAGCCGAGATCATATCGCCCGCCTCCAAAAGGCGCGCGAGATAGTGTAGCGCGGCGTCCGGGTCGGAGCCGCGGATGGACTTTTGCAGCGCGGACAGGATGTCATAATGGCTGTCGCCGTCGCGGTCGTAACGCATATTGGAGCGCTGCGCCGCCTGTTCGGCATCCGCAAGCGTCACGCCATCCGCCCCTGCCCCCAGCACGAGCAGCTCGACCGCGCCGAGCGCCTTGCGCACGTCGCCGCCGACCGCCTGTGCGATGTAGGCTGCGACGCCATCCTCAACGGGTGTGCCCTTGTCCCCAATAGCAAGCGAAAACGCCCGCTCGACCGCACGCTGCATGTCGGCAGCCTCGATGGGCTTGAACTCAAAGACCGTGCTGCGGCTGAGTATCGCGTTGTAGACGTAGAAATAGGGGTTTTCGGTCGTGGACGCGATCAGCGTCATCTTGCCCGTTTCGATGAACTCCAAAAGGCTCTGCTGCTGCTTTTTGTTGAAATACTGGATCTCGTCCAGATAGACCAGCGCGCCGTTCGGCGCAAGGAAGGTGTCCAGCTCGTCGATGATCGCCTTGATATCCGCGATGCCCGCGGTCGTGGCGTTGAGGTGGTACAGCTTGCGCTCGGTCTGTTTGGCGATGATGGACGCGACGGTCGTCTTGCCCACGCCGGACGGGCCGTAAAAAATCATATTCGGGATCGTACCCGACTCGATCACCCGGCGCAGCAGGCCGGTTTTGCCGAGCAGATGCCGCTGGCCGACCACGTCATCCAGCGTTTTCGGACGGATCTTATCCGCTAAAGGTTGATACATAGGGTTTTCTCTCCAAACTCACAAAAGAACAAAGTGCAGCACGGTCAGGAACGCCCAGCCGACGGCGCAAACCAGCCCGAGCACGGTCAGCGCCAGCGCGGCGTACCGCTCACCATCGCGGCAATGCCCGCCGAACAGCTGCAAAAGCGGCGCGCCCGCCAGTCCCAGCGACAGGACAAGCCAGAGGATCGGCTTGTCGTACATCGTTTCGCACGCCTCGTAATACGGCCGTATCGCCGGGCCGATGTCCCCCATCGTCAGCACACGCACACCCAGCGCAAACAGCAGCATGCACGCTGCCAGCAGCCCGAGGCCGTAACCCACCTTTCTCATACCGATCCCTCCATCTCTTTAATGATCCTATTATAGCACCCGACTGCACCAAACACAAACAGGGCTTGACTTTCTCGCTTTACTATGATAAACTATCCGCAGTTAGAAAATGATAAAGGAGAGTTTTCCCGATGGACAAGCCCTTTCTCGCAAAGCTCCGCCGCATCGATCCCTATGTGCCGGGCGAGCAGCCGCAGAGCAACGATATCATCAAGTTAAACGCCAACGAAAACCCGTATCCGCCCGCGCCGGGTGTGCAGCAGGCGCTGCGCTCGTTCGATGCGTCCCGCCTTGCGCTCTATCCAGATGCCAACGGCAAGGCGCTCAAAACCGCGCTGGCGAACCGCTTCGGCCTCAAACCCTCGCAGGTGTTCCTCGGCAACGGCTCGGACGATGTGCTCGCACTCGCGTTCCAGTCGTTCTTCTGCTCGGGCGAGCCGATCCTGTATCCGGACATCACCTACTCGTTCTATCCGGTCTGGTGCGACCTGTTCCGCATCCCGTATGAGACCGTGCCGCTGGACGAAAACTTCTGTGTGCGCGTCCGCGACTACGACCGCCCGAACGGCGGCATTGTCCTGCCCAACCCGAACGCACCGACCGGACGTGGTGTGTCGCTCGACTTCCTCGAAGACCTTTTGCAGCACAACGCGGATTGCGTGGTCATTATCGACGAGGCCTATGTCGACTTCGGCGCACAGAGCGCCGTGCCGCTCATCGAAAAGTACGAGAACCTGCTCGTCGTGCAGACGATGAGCAAGTCGCGCTCGCTGGCCGGCCTGCGCATCGGCTACGCGCTCGGCTCGGAGACACTGATCGCGACGCTTGAAGCAGTCAAGAACTCGTATAACTCCTATACGATGGACGCGGTCGCGCTCGCGGCGGGCGAAGCCGCCGTCGCGGACGAAGCCTATTTTCAGGAGACCTGCCGCAAGGTGATTGCGACGCGCGAGCGCACAGCCGAAGCGCTGCGCGGGCTGGGCTTTACCGTCTCGCCCTCGCTGACGAACTTCCTGTTCGTCATGCACCCCAAAAAAGAAGCTCCGGTCATTTTTGAGTATTTGCGGCAAAAAAACATCTTTATCCGGTATTTTAAGCTGCCGCGCATTGATAATTATTTGCGCATCACCGTCGGCACGGATGCACAGATGGATCGCATGATCGAAGAACTGCGCGCCTTTTTATAATCTGCAACGGCAACAAGAAAAAGAGCGGAAGCCATGCTTCCGCTCTTTTGTTATGCCTTGATCACGACACCCAGCCGCTTTGCCAGCATGGCCGCCTGCTCCATGGTCACGACTGCGCCACGCAGCTCGACATTGGTGTCTGACACCGCGATGCCGTCTATCTCGCAGCCAGTCAGGTCAAGCCCCGTGAGCGGCGTATGCAGCAAACGCGCCGCGCGCAGGCTGGTGCGCGCCAGCGTCCAGCCCTTCCACTGGCAGTCACAGATTGACGCGCCCGTCAAGTCGCAGCCCGTAACCGCCACCTGACGCAGCCGCGCCCGGTCGAACACCGCGTCGGACAGGCGGCAGTCCCGCAAGTCCGCGTCGCGCCAGCCGGTTTCGGCAAAATCTGCGCCGACGGCCTTGCAGCCAGTGAGCTCAACCCGCTCGAAAAACGCATCCCGCCAACCGCTGCCGGATAGCTCGCAGCCGTCCAGCACCACGTCCGCGAAGTCCGCGCGCTCCCAGCGGGAACCGGTCAGGCGGCAATTTTCCAGACGAACGCCGCGCAGCCGCAGCCCATCGTACCGCATAACGGCCAAGTCTGCCCCACGGATGCACACGTTTTCCACGGTTTGCTCGTCACGCGCGGCGTGCGTCAGCAGGGCCGCCGCATCCTGCACAGATGCGAGCGCCGCGGGCAGGCGCGCGCTCATGACTTGTCGAGCAGCTTGATGATCTCGCCAATCTTGCCCTCGCGCGCCTGCTCATCGCCCGTCTCGAATGCGTCCTGCACGCAGCCCGCCAGATGCGCGCGCAGCACCTCGCGCTGCGCCTTGTGCACCAGCGATTCAACCGCCTGCAGCTGCGTGACGATCTCCATGCAATAGCGGTCATCCTCGATCATCTTAAGCACACCATCGAGCTGGCCGCGCGCGGTGCGCAGCAACGGCTCGACCTTTTTCCTGTCCGCCCTCATTTGAGGCCGACCACTTTATAACCCGCCTGCTCGACCGCGGCGGTCAGCTTCGCATCCTCCGGCAGCTGCGCGCCCGATACGGTCGCCGTGCCGCTCTGCAGGTCCACCTTGACCTCCACGCCCGCAAACGCTTCCAGCGCCTTCTTGACATGCGCCACGCAGTGCTCGCACATCATACCCTCGATCTGGATTACCTTGGTCATTTTCTTTTCCTCCTTCGGCAGTACAACATAACGGCCGCCCTCCGGCTTGGGGGACGCCTTGAAAAATCGCAAACGCAATGCGTTGGATACCACACAAACCGAGCTTAAACTCATCGCGGCAGCGCCGATCATCGGGCTGAGCTTCAGACCCAGCGGCAGCCAGAGTACGCCCGCCGCGATCGGGATGCCGATGCAGTTATAGAAGAACGCCCAGAACAGGTTCTGGCGGATGTTGCGCATGGTCTGGCGCGACAGACGGATCGCGTCGACCGCGTCCATCAGGTCGCTCTTCATCAGCACCACGTCTGCCGACGCAATGGCCACATCCGTGCCCGCACCAATCGCGATGCCTACATCCGCGCGGGCAAGCGCGGGGGCGTCGTTGATGCCGTCGCCCACCATCGCGACCTTATGTCCCTGCTGCTGCTTTTCGCGCACGACGCGCTCCTTGTCCTGCGGCAGCACCTCAGCGACTACGTCGTGGACGCCAAGCTCGGCGGCGATCGCCTGCGCAGTCTTTTGGTTATCGCCGGTCAGCAGCGTGACCTCGACATTCTGCGCCTGCAGCGCCTCAACCGCCGCGCGGCTGGTCGGCTTGAGCACATCCGCGACCGCGAAGATACCGACAACCTGCCGGTTGGCCGCAAAATACAGCGGTGTTTTGCCTTCAGCCGCCATTTTTTCACCCATCTGCTGCACCGAACGCGACAGCGCAAGACCGCCCGCGAGCAGCATGCGGCGGTTGCCCGCCATGCAGCGCACGCCGTCGATCATCGCGCGCACGCCCTGCCCTTCGATCATCTCAAACGAGGTCGCGGCGCGCTCCTTAACGCCGCGCGCACGCGCGTACCGCACGATCGCGTCGGCCAGCGGGTGGTCGCTCTTGACTTCGAGCGACAGCGCCAACGACAGCAGGTCCTCCGGATCGACGCCGAACGACTGCACATCGGTCACGACCGGGCGCCCCTCGGTGACCGTGCCGGTCTTGTCGAGGATGACGCAGTCGACGTTATGCAGGTTTTCGAGCGCCTCGGCCGACTGGAACAGCACGCCATTCTTGGCGCCCACGCCTGTGCCGACCATAATCGCGACCGGCGTCGCCAGCCCGAGCGCACACGGGCACGAGATGACGAGCACTGCGATCGCGCGTGTTAGCGCAAAGCCGGGCGTCTCGCCGTAAACCAGCCAGACAATGGCGGTCACCAGCGCAATCAGCATGACGACCGGCACGAACACGCCTGCGACCTTATCGGCCAGCTTGGCGATCGGCGCCTTGGACGCGCCCGCCTCCTCAACCAGACGGATGATCTGGGAAAGCGTCGTATCGTCGCCCACGCGCGAGGCCTGCATGCCGAAATAACCGTTTTTGACCACGGTTGCGCCGATAACGCTGTCTCCCTTATGCCGTTCGACCGGCATGGATTCGCCCGTGAGCGCGCTCTCGTCAAGGAACGCATGCCCCTCGACGATCACGCCGTCAATCGGCACCGACTGCCCGGCGCGCACGATCACCAGATCGCCCACGCGCACCTCTTCGACCGGCAGCTCGACCTCCTGCCCGCCGCGGATGACCGACGCGGTCTGCGGCCGCAGATCCATGAGCGCCGCGATCGCCTCGCCCGTCTTGCGCTTGGCGCGCGCTTCAAAGAACTTGCCGAGCGTGACAAGCGTCAGGATCATGCCCGCGGACTCAAAATACAGGTCATGCGCGAACGCGTGCACGGTCTCCATGTCGCCCGCAGCGCTGGCATAGCCGATCTGGAACAGCGCATACACACCGTACAGCACCGATGCGCCCGAGCCGACCGCGATCAGCGCGTCCATCGTCGGCGCACGCTGCACCAGCGTGCGGAAGCCGTTGATGAAGTACTTGCGGTTGATGACCAAAATGGGCAGCGTCAGC
>OERW01000097.1_pt1 | contig 38905 bp, 58 predicted proteins | sample 1540091 | NCBI WGS metagenome assembly OERW01 (sample SAMEA3891889, study PRJEB23780) | metagenome | biome: terrestrial biome; feature: animal house; material: Caecal content | place: Italy | collected 2015-05-05 | reverse complement strand
ATTCTATATTTTGTTTACTTTATATTATATAGTTTATTGTGTTTGTATTTGTTTTATTTTAAATTAAATTTTATTTTTGTTTTATTTAATATGCTTTATTATGTACCTTATTTTGTTTTTTAATATATTTATCCTGTATCGTATTATATCCTAGTATTTTAATATACTATTGTTTTGTATGATATGTTATATTGTATTTTATAGTACTATAATTTATAGTAGTTTATTGTATAGTGTTGTATTGTATAGTATAGCATGGCACAGCACTAGGATTTTGCTTACAACATATACACACGCGCAAATAGGGCTTTTAAATGGCCTTTTGCCCTTGCCTATATACTTTATTGCCTGCCCCTTTAAAGTCAATTCTAGGGCCGTTTCCGCCTGTCTGGTGGTGTGCTGGCCCTTGTGCGGTCTCCGGGCTTGTGCTGCTGGCTGGATGGCTTGATATAATGTGTGTTATATCAAACGGTACAGGACGCGATGGGCAAGGGATCGGCCTGTATTTTTTCGATTTTTCAGGGGAGGGGGGAGGTGCAGCCAGGGCCCCAAAAGAACCCTCGCAAAAATTTTTATAATTTATAGTAGCCCCCTTGTTATTGTCATTGTGTCATGATAAAATAAAACTGGAAACAACAAACAAGCTGATGGAGTAAAAATTATGATTTGGGAACTAAGTAATCGTGGAGATCAATTTTGCAGACAGATAGCAGACCGGCATTATAATAGGCAGCATATAGGAGCGCCGCAGTTTGTGCCTCCGGGCAGATGTTTAGTTTTGAAGGCAGTAACTTCTACGGGAACTGCATTGTGGGTATCGTCATGGCCTTATGCTGAATATACGCATCACGAATGGGCTGGTGCTTGGGTTTGCACTTTATTTAGGAATGAGGGCGCTGGGATTGCGTCCGAAATGATAAAAGAAGCCGTTGCGGCGACAAAGGCGTATTGGGGAGAACCGCCTGAACTTGGCATGATTACTTTTATCAATAAAGAAAAGGTTAAACCGATTATGCGTAGAGGAATGAAGCATTATGGTTACACATACGAAAAGGCTGGCTTTAGACTTGTTGGGGAGACAAAGATAAACCATTTGCTTGCGTATCAACTTTTGCCACAAGATATGCCGGAAGCGGAATATCCTATTGGTTATCAAATGAAATTTTGTTAGTTTGTAGTGCCCCCTCTTGTTGTTTCAATATTTCTATGATAAAATTAAGAACAGGAGGTGAAACGAATGAAGATTGGGTTAATAGATGTGGACGGGCATAATTTTCCAAATTTAGCGTTAATGAGAATTTCGGCATACCATAAAGCCAATGGAGACGAAGTAGAGTGGTGGTGGACTGATTTTATTCATTATGACATTGTTTACATGAGCAAAATATTTTCTGATGATTACACGCAGGATATTCCGGAGCCGTTGAATGCGGATTGTGTAATTAAGGGCGGTACTGGATATGCGATACGCTTAGTTGACGGCAAGGAGGTATTCGATAAGGAGAAGCACAGAGATTTGCCGCCGGAGATTGAGAAGTGTTTTCCTGATTACAGCATTTATCCTCAATTTGATTTTGCTGTTAGCATGACGAGCCGTGGGTGTCCGAGAGGATGCGCGTTTTGCCATGTAGCTGCCAAAGAGGGCAGGTGCGCAGTAAAAGTTGCGAACGTGTCTGATTTTTGGAACGGTCAGAAAGAAATCAAGGTACTCGACCCGAACATTACGGCCTGTAAGGATAAGAGAGAATTGATGGCACAGTACAGGGGAACTGGTGCAATTCTTGATTTCACGCAAGGTCTTGACATTCGGCTGTTAAACGACGCAGATATTGAAGATATAAACCACATGAGGATTAAATATCTGCACTTTGCGTGGGATAATCCGCGTGAGGACTTGAAGCCTAAATTTGAGTATTTTGCGAAAAACTTTCGCAGAAATAGCGATATTGGAACGGTTTATTGTTTGACGAATTTTAACAGCACGATGGAAGAAAATCTTTATAGGATTTACACATTGAGGGATTTGGGGTATAAGCCTTATGTGATGGTTTATGACAAGGTTCATGCTCCGAAGGAAATTCGCAGATTGCAGCGTTGGTGCAACAATAAAATCATCTTCAAGTCGTGCAAAAAGTTTGAAGATTACAGATGACGCGGAATCTCGCTCTTGTTGTTGTCGAGGAATCGTGGTATAATATACGCAAAGGAGGCTATGCCATGAGCTACGATTTTATTTGGAGTATTGACAGTGAAGTTGTGCAGTCCAGTGTGCCGAGAACTGCGAGAGGGCTTGCGACACATGAAAACGTTGCGTGTTCAATTTCTGGTGGATCTGACAGTGACATCATGCTGGATATTGTGAGCAAGCTGGATACTGATAAGAAAGTTCATTATGTGTTTTTCGATACTGGGATTGAGATGAGCGCGACAAAGAAGCATTTGGACTATCTTGAGAACCGGTATGGGATTGAGATTGAACACATCCGGCATAACACGCCAATTCCGATTGCGGTAAAAGAGTATGGGTATCCGTTCATTTCCAAAAAGTTTTCAGACTACATTGAGAGATTGCAGAAGCATGGATTTCAGTGGGAGGATGGGACTTTTGAAGAACTGGATAAAAAGTACCCGAACTGTCAGACTGCGTTGAGATGGTGGTGTAATGCTTGGGGAGAAAAGAGTAGTGCGAATATCGAGAGAGCGCCGTACCTGAAAGAGTTTATGATGCAGAATCCTCCCAAGATCAAGATTTCTCCTAAGTGTTGCGATTATGGAAAGAAGAAGCCGGCTGATATGGCTGTGAAAAAATACAATGTAGATTTAACTCTGGTAGGTGTTCGTAAGGCTGAGTGGGGCGCAAGATCTATGGCCTATAAAAGTTGCCTTGTAGATGGGAAGCATGGGTTGCAGCACTTCCCCTTGTTCTGGTTCAAGGAGGCCGACAAAGAGGCGTATGAGAAGGCTTGTGGGATTGTGCATAGTGATGCTTATACAGTCTATGGATGCAAGCGTACAGGGTGTGCTGGATGCCCGTTTGGGACAGGGTTTGAAGATGAGTTAAAGATGCTGGAAGAGTACGAGCCGAATTTGTATAAGGCTGTATGCAACATTTTCGGGCCATCGTATGAATATACGAGAGCGTATAGAAAGTTCAGAGACGAAAAGAAGGCAGAAGAAAAGGCTAAAAAGCAGAAGAAATAACGATTGCCTGGATCTTGCCGAAGGATGAGTTCCAGGCTTTTGTTTTGTGAGGTATATCCATGTGGTGTAAAGAAAAAGATTGTTTTAATTGCAAATACGACTGGTGCATAAATGTGGGCCAGCATAAGGTTGTAACACCCGATCAAGCGAAGAAATACTATGAGAGGAGGAAGCGGCTAAAAGAGGAACGTTACGAGAATGGATTGTGTGTCAGATGTGGGTTAAGGAATCATTTGCTTGGATTCAGAACGTGTTATGAGTGCAAAGAGAAGAACAGGAGGCAGAAGATGCGGCGTGACAGGCAAAATGGAGCCATTCCAAGGGATTTAATGGACGGGGTAGACCTGTGTACCATGTGCGGTCGAGAAAGGCCTGTACGGGGCTTTAAATTGTGCAGAGAGTGTTTGGCGAAGGTGAGGCTGAATTTAGACAAGACGGAATCTCACAAGTCGCATAAAGTGAAAGGGAATAATTTGGGTTAAGCTCTTGTTGTTCTGTGTTCTGTGTGGTATAATGATAAAAACAAGTAAGGAGGGAATTGAAATGGATTGTTATGTTGTTTGGAAGGACTTGGATAAGTCAAAAGGCATTTTGTGTGTTGCTCTTTCAGAGCTGGAGGCGACGCTTATGGTTGAGAGGTATACAGATTATGCGAATAAGCCTTTCTATGAACCTGTAAATCTTGCAAGTTTTGAATCTTGTAAGGGGAGTCTTTGGTGGGTTGTAGAGTGCCTTGTAAGCCGCGACAAGTGCCCCAGGATTGAGCACGGCCCTAGAGTCTTTCTCTTGTGTGAGAGCGAAGATGAAATGAAAGAAAAAGTCGTATCTCGCGGTCTTGCTGATCCGTATAAAATGTACGAAGCTTGGTGGAATCCGAACGATAAGCGCTCTAACGTTCTACTGAAAATGATTGTTGAGGCGAGAAGCCAAGAGGATGCGTTGAATCAGTGGCAATGGAGATTTGAAAAATACAAGAAAAATGAATGGTTGTCATTGTACTATTTGCATCTGATAGGCTTGCAAGCTATGCAAACGCTATCGAGGAACTTCTTGAACTCGTTGAATCAATGAAACACCCTCATATCAAGATTCAGATTGGCTGTGAAGAGCTTACGATCAAAGAGGTCTGCGATAAGATCGAGTGGTTGAAGGAAGATCGGGATAAGGCGGTTAAAATGGTGCATCAGAGTGCCGTTAGAGACAAAAGCTGCCTTGGATGCAAAAACTTGAAAACAAAGTGTGACCATGTGTATATTTGCATATGTGACGGAGAAGATCATTGGGAATGGGAGGGACTGGATGGCTAAACGAAAGCCTGCAAAAGAAGTTCTTAAAGACTATTCTGAGAAGCAACTAACTGAAATCTTGATTGAAGAGCTGAAAGCGGTTGGTATAGAGTACACAATAGACCCGGGTGGTCAAGGAACCGAATTTATACCGTTGGAAATAGGTGATTAAATGTCCTATACAGCAATGCAAATAGTGTCTGAAATAATGCGCCAGTGCAATTTTGAGAATATCGGTATGACGAATTTGAGGTTGCAAATGGTTTTGTATTATATTCAGACAAAATCGCTTCAAGATACTGGGACTCCTGCTTTTGAGGATGATTTTGAAGCATGGAGAGTAGGGCCTGTAATACGAGACGTTTACAGGGAGTTCATGCGATACGTTGGACTTGGGATAGAGTTTGATGATTCCATACTCAAAAAGAATAGAGCGCCGATTGATCGCAAAACATCTAAGCTTGTGCATGAAATTCTAGTTCTCACTCGCTACTTTGGCGCTTGGGATCTGGCATACAGAGCAAAGAAAACCGCAGCTTACAGGTGGTCTTATATAGGAGGAATGACGATTCCTATAAGCAAAAACAGAATCAAAGAGCTTGGAGAAATGAACTTGGAAAAGGACGGATAATAAATTGGTAATTGATTTGAACAGACACGATCTTGAAAGGCTGTTTAATGGAGAGATTATAATAATGCAAATTGGAAACAATCATCGAACGGGGCTTCTAGTTGATGAGGATTTGATTGAGGATTGTGTTTTGCATTATAAAGGCTATTCTGCAAAGCCGGAGTACAGCGTTTCAGACAAGATATTTCACGGCAAAATTCTTGGAATCACAGATCTTGTGGATTTTTGTGCAGAAAACGTAAAGGATGTTGAGACGGAGTTCCACAAGGCTGTAGATGATTATATTGAGTTCTGCAAGGAAATCGGGAAAGAACCTCAAAAGCGTAATTGACATAACGAGTATAGCGTGGTAAACTGAATCCAGTAGGCAGATAGAACAAGAAAGTAGGTAGACAGTATGATTTTAAAGTATCTTATGACAAACCCCGAGGGACATACACGTTGGGAATATTTTGATGGAGTTAAATCCGCCACCACTGAATATGATCCAAAGATCGGTCGAATGTGCGTGAATGTTTGCTTTGACCGGAACGGAAACGAAAATATTTTGTTTCCCGTAAACGAGGAGGTATATCTCATGAACGACAACGGCAAGACCATTGAGAGATTTTGTGGCCCCATTATGCTCGAACGAGAGCAGAAACAGCTCAAGGACATGGGCGTTGAAGAAGTTCCCAACGACTGACAAATAACCAAACATTGCCTACTATCCCCTGTTTAATCGCAGGGGATTTTCTTTTGCCACGATGAACAACAAGTATTGCAATCTGAACGATTGTATGGTAAAATAAAGAAAAACAAGTGAGGTGAATGGGATGATTTGCAAGGGTTGCAAGTACGATGTTCTCAAAACGGATTCTTTTGACGGGACACAATTTCATTGGTGTGATCGGTATTTGGACAGCTACAACAACGACCATGCAATGAAGTGTATGGCTTATAAGCCAAAAAGCAACGCAGACAAGATTCGATCGATGACTGATAATGAGCTTGCGGAGTTTCTTGAAGGGCGTTACGGCAATTTTGAGGTTGGTAAATCTTTGGAATGGTTGAAATCGAAAGCAGAGGTGAATTGAAATGCTTGAAGAAATTGCGGATATGATATACACAATAATCATGACGGTTCTTTGCATGATTTTCGGATTGGCGTTGATCGCTATTGTATTTGGCTTTGCTATTGGACTGTTTGCAATACCGGTGTGGATTGTGTGCTGGGCGTTTGATCTTGCTTTTAGCTGGAAAGTGGTGATTGGAGTAATTGCAATATTCGTGTTTCTGGATATGATTTCAAATTGATTTGATGTATTGAAAGGAGAATAAAAATGGACGCAGTTGAGTTTTTGAAAGAATATCACAGAATGTGTGGTGAGAGTGGTTCGTGTTGTGATTGTCCATTAAATATCGCAGGGCCTTGTGATATATCTGAACTCGAAAGATGGGATTCGGATTGGGTCGTGAAAACAGTGGAGAAATGGTCAAAAGAACACCCTCGCAAGACTCGTTTGCAGGACTTCTTGGAGAAGTATCCAAAAACGCCAATATCATCAAAGGGCGTTCCTACTAGATTTTGTCCACAGGATATTGGTTATAAATGCGAATATGAGTGCAATCGTGGCAAAACGCCACCAGAATGTTGGGATGAACCTGTGGAGGATTAAACGTGAAAACACCAGATCCTAACGTCTTGCACGATTATAGACTTATGCTTGTAGGCGCAAGAATGATGGCAAAATTTGTTCTTGAGTTACACGAAGCCACATTGAAGGAATGGAAGCATTGCAGAAAGGTATTGGAATGTGCCATAAAAGACAGAGAGAGCCTTGCTGCGCTTTTATTCGCCCCAGGCAATGATGTCTATTATCAATGGGGAAAACGTGAAATTAGGGGCAAATCAGAGCCTTATGTGCAGAAGATTACCGCAAACAGACATGGCGAGATTAACATGAATGATTTGATTCCTGAATGGGAATGGATTGTTGGAGGTGAAAAGAGTGAAATTTGAAGAATACAAGCAGAAAGTGTTTGCAGGGCATCCGGAAGTGAAGGAGGAATACGAAAAGCTAAATGTCCCCGTAGACGATATGTTCTGCGAGATGATGAACTGGGCGGTTCGGTATGCTCTGGGGCGTAGAACCTATTCTGCTACAGACACAGTTAGATACATGATTCGCATTATGAATGTTCTGGATGATAAAACGATTCATGTTATGCTCAGAGATATCAAAGAGCACGAGGAGTGGAATAATCTTGGAGATGAATGTGATGCCGTCGAGTGGATGAAGCTGAAATCCGCTATCGAGAAAGAAATCGAAAGGAGAAAGAATGATGGCAGATGAAATTATCAAGGTTCTTGAGTATATCTTGAACAACGATACGCTCAGAACGATTGGAACTGCATACTTTGCGTATGTTGCGATCATTGTTGTAATTGCACTTGTGATGTTTGCAATTAACCTGAAAAGCATTATGAGCACAAGAAAAGCAATGATGGATTTCAGAAGAAACTTTAGAAAGTGGTGAAAAATATGAAGGTTCAACTTGATGAAGGGGCATTTATGCCTGAGTACGCACATCCTGGCTGTGATGCTGGTGCAGATATCAGAAGCCCTGTTGATTTTGTGGTACCGGCTCGTGGGAGTTGTATTATCCATACCGGTGTGCATATTGAACTTGCGCCGAATACAGTAGGTATGATTAAAAGCAAGTCAGGCCTGAATATAAAGAAAGACATCGTGAGTGAAGGCGTTGTAGATTTTTCGTATTCCGGCGAAATTGTTGTAAAGCTGTATAACCTCGGGAATACCGACTATGAAGGCAAACGCGGAGACAAAATCTCTCAACTTGTGGTGATGCCGTTCATTGTGGAAACATTTAACGTTGTAGATAAACTGGAAGAAAAAGGCCGAGGCAACAATGGGTTTGGCTCGACGGGACGATAACACAAGGCGCAGCCGTAAAAAGCTGCGTTTTTCTTTTATTTTTTATTGAAAACAACAAGTAGATATGGTAGAATATAGGAAAGGAGGTTCTTATATGTTTGAGCAAATCACATTTACTGGTATGGAACAAATTGAAACTAATGATTGGAAATGGTACAAGTCTGATTATCCCACTCAAAAAAATGGACTCAAGGTTTTTAGCTGTTTTTCTTGTGCAGGTGGAAGCACAATGGGGTATAAACTTGCAGGATGTGAGGTCATTGGAAATCTTGAAATTGACCCCAAAATGAACGAACTGTATGTTAAAAACCATAATCCTAAGTACAATTTCTGCATGGATATTCGTGACTTCAATAAAATTCCAGATGATGAATTGCCAGATGAACTTTTCGGAATTGATATTCTTGATGGTTCCCCCCCGTGTACAACGTTTTCCATGGCAGGCAAAAGAGAAGATAGTTGGGGAAAAAAGAAAAAATTCAGAGAGGGACAAAAAGAGCAGACACTTGACGATCTTTCATTTGTGTTTATTGAAACAGTAAAAAAATTAAATCCAAAAGTCGTAATAATGGAAAATGTAGAAGGGTTACTTCTTGGTGAAGCGAGGAAATATGTTGTTGAAATATATAACCGTTTTAATCAATGCGGTTATCATGTAAAACACTGGTTGGTGAAGGGAGAGGATATGGGCGTTCCACAAAAAAGACATCGTGTTGTTTTTGTTGCTACAAGACTTGACTTCGACCTTTATTATATCAACATGGGATTCAACTATAAACCTATCAAATACGGACAAATTAAGAGCGAAAAGGGAGAGGAATTTTCTGAAAAAGGAAAAGCGGGAAAATTTTATAATCTTCTCTTACAAGCAAATGAAACAGATAAATCATTAGCAGATGTAATCCAAAGAAATAGTGGAAAGGCAACTGCATTTCAACAAGTTATAATTCACGATAATGATATTTGTCCCACTATCAGGGCATCAAGAGCGTTTGATGGATATAGGTGGCCTGAAATGACAAAGACAACTGGACAAGACGTTATAAACTCTCAGACATTCCCACAAGATTTTTATTTTGGTGAAAATCCTGGGAAAGGAATTATAACCTATGTTTGTGGTATGTCAGTGCCTCCAATTATGATGAAGCGTGTGGTAGAGAGGGTCATTGAAAGCGGAATTTTTGAATCATAACAACTCTTTTATTGTGCGATATATTATGTGGAGGAACAAGATGGACGTTCGTAAATCACCATGCTATAAATGCGAGTTCAGAACTGTTGGGTGTCACTCAAAGTGCGAACCGTATCTTGCATGGAAATCGTTTGTGAATGAACGGGCTGAAAAAATTGCAAAAGAACGGTACATTCCAAACAGCAGAATAAATTGGAAGCATCGTGCGAAGTGCGGAGTTTACAGCACAAAGAAAAAATAAAATGAATGGAGAATAAACATGGAAGTAGAACTGATTGCAAAGACTTGTCCTATTAACGGATACAGCGATATGCAAGTTGTTGAGCAGGCGGCTTGTGTGTGCTACAACAGCGAACCAACACCTGATTATAGGATTGCAAAGGCTTGTTACAATAGCGGGCATCTTTCGACGTGGGAACACATTTCTTTTACGTTCCGTATCAAAGGCGTTTCTCGCGCTTTGCTTGCGCAGCTTACTCGTCATAGACACGCGAGTTTTAGCGTAGCTTCGCAGCGATATAGATGAAATTAAGGCCATGAAGAAGGCCGGATACAAGATTAAAGTGAAAGAAGGAGAAAAGCGTGAAAAAAATCCAGAATGATTGCGTGGATTGCGGACTGCCTTGCCTTGGTAATTCATGTCCTTATAGAAGCGTAACGCATTATTACTGCGATAAATGCGGTTCCGAGACAGACCTATATTATTTTGGAAATCAAGAGCTTTGCATTGACTGTATCATCGAATCTCTTGAACGAGTAAATCCGGACTATTGACACGACAAATAAAAACAAGTATAATAATAAAAAACAAACAATTCGAGGTGAAAATATATGACTCAAGAGCAAAAGGCTAAATTTGGAGAGGCGCTTGCCAATGCGCGAAAGGCTGCTGGACTGGCTCAGATCGCTTGTGCTCGGCGTTGCGGCGTTAGCGTTGTGTCCTATCAGAACTGGGAGCGTGGGTTGTGTGAACCCCGGGCCGCAAAGATGGATCTGATCTGCGAATTTCTGGGGCTGAACGCAGAGGAATTTAAGTGAAAAGCGGAAAGGCGTTTGAGCGACAGTTCAGAATCTCTTGCAAAAAAGACCCGAATCTGTTTTTTTACAGACTGAAAGATAGTCCTTCTAGTTGGTCAGCGGGAGATTCTGCTTTAATCAGATTCACAAACGACAACATTTGCGACCTGGTTTTGTTTAAGTCTCCTGTTCTTTTTCTGATTGAATTGAAGGCTCATTCGGGATCTAGCTTGCCTTTTTCATGTATAAGACAAAACCAAATAGATGGGTTGCTTGAATCCTCAAAGTATCAAAACGTTGTGTCTGGCGTGATTTGCTTCTTCGCTGACAAATCGAGATGCTTTTTCTTGGACATTGTGAAGCTTAAAGAGCTGCAAGACTCAAACACGAGAAAGAGCATTCCTATCAAATATTTTGAGGAATTTGGAATCGAGATTGAAGTCAAAAAGCTTAAAGTGAACTCTGTTTTTTCTGTTGACAAGTTTATTGACAGGTTTGTTTGAAGGAGACGGATATGGACGAGAATGAACTAATCGAGTCTGAACCTGTGGTTGTTCCAGCGTATAAGTTCATAGACACGATGGAGTCTTACAGTCAGTCAATGTTTGTTCGTGTGGAAACAAACTCTGGTGGATCTAAATGCGTGTTCTGTAACAAGAAAACGTCTTTCGACAACAGACATGTTTGCCCTGAGTGCTGGAAACTATACAAGGACGAGGTTCTTTTCGGATTGAAGCAAAATCTTTCCGATTTGGAAATAAAAATCGTTTGATCTATGGGCGAGGGAAACTTCGCCCTTTTTTGTTATAGGTGATTTTATGAAGAAACAGCTTAACATATATCTTTCGAGCAAGGACGAAGATGTTCCTGGTGATTATGTAGGAGTTTATGAAATCTTCTCAAATCCAGAATATGCTCTTCCTGGATATTCTTCTGACGAATGGGTTTTGGGATTCAAAAGACTTGATTCTATGCGTGTGAACACGTTCCGCAACGTCAAGAAGCGGTATCTGGAAGATAAAGCAAATGGATTCGCTGCGTACTGGAACTCAAACCTTGACGCTATAAATGCAATGAGACTGAATGAGTTCCATGAACTTTCTGTGTTCTCCGATCTGTCATCCATTATGATCTGCTTTGAGACTATCAGAGAAAATTCTAAAGCTGGCACAAAAAGTCGGTGGGTATCTTTTGGAGTACGCAAGGATCAGTACAAGAAATACTCTGACAGCCTCAGAAACGCACTTAATTCTGGCGAAATGATGAAACCCGTGAAATTATCCGACCGAAAGAAAAGAGCTCGTGGGACGCTCAAATTCGCCGCATTTTACATGGATTCTTCCAAGCCTGGGATTAAGAGACAGGTTTTGATTCCGAAGAACGAAGTCTATGATCGGTTCGTTCAATGGTGTGGAGTAAAAGGAATAAGCAAGAGAGACGCTTTTTACAAGGCGATGGTTGCGTTGATGGACAGCGATCCTGTAAACATCGAGAGTGCTCAAGCAAGGAACTGTTCCGACCTGAAATATTTCAAGGATCATATGTCAGTGCTGCCGGATGATAAAACCCATAGAGAGTACCGGTTTACTATGCGTAGAGACGTTGTTGACTATGCAGATGAAATAATCCATAGGTTCAATAACGACCCTAAAAACCTCGGGAGAAAAAAGCTCGACCGAAACCTTTATGTGGCGCAAGCCATTATGTCTTACAACAAGCGAGTTCCGTTGAAATATAGCGATCCAGTAGCGTATGAAGAATATATCAAAATGCAAAAAGAGATTGAGTATGTAAAGGAGAACACTACCATTGTTTCAGATTCGTAAATGTTGATTTTTCCATGAGTTTAATATATTATAGATTCGAGGTGATTATATGCTTGACGAAAATATGTTTGACCTTACCAGTACCGACGATGATTCTTTGGAGCACGTTGACGCGGAGCTGATTTCAAGCCCGGAACAGTTTGAGGCGATGTCTCTGACTGTCGAGAAACAGAACAAAGAGTATCTTGCAAATCTCAGAAAAAAGGTCATGCTTTCTCTCGATAAGCGGAAGCTTATGGAAGCGAAGAGAAATATTGACTCGATGGAGGCCATCGGGGCTATTTTCAGCGACCCAGAAGTTATGGCTCGTGTCAGAGAAAGCGTGGGCACCGCACAAGACCTGAAATTCCTGTCTGACGCTTATGCAAAGATTCTTGAGAGCCAGAAGTATCTCATGCGTATGGATAGCATTGATGGCTCTGGCACAGCCAAGAGAATCAGCATTGGTGTGAGATATGAAGATGATTCTGGAACCAAGGTCGAAACCATGATTAAGACGGGGGATTGATATGGCAGAAAAACATCTTCAAATAGAAAAGATGAAGCGTCAGGCAAAGAGAAATACAACCCCCAGAGTCAAGAACATTTTAAAGACCGAAGATTTTACAGATCCTCCAAAGGGAGAAAAGTATTGCACTTGTTCCGACTGTGGAAAACGATTTGAGCAAATACTGGACACCACGAGGAACCGGTATTCAAATTTCAAGCTGTGCCCGGATTGCAAGAAGAAACTTGCAAACGCCAAAAACCAAAACGTAAAGGAATCTGAGCAAACTGTTGCAACGCTTCCTTTTAAGCCTTTCCAGTGGCAGAAGATTGCAGGGCAAGCGTTTGAGGATCATAGATATCTGGTTATTGCAGCAGCAAACCGATGCTTCACAAAAGGCGCATTTATCAACGGATGCGATAAGTTTGTGGAAAATGTTGAGGTTGGGGATTTCTCGTTTGACAGAAATGGAAATCGGACTCGGATTACCAACGTGGAAACCGAAACCGTTTCCGAAAACTTCTATACCATAAAGTCATTGGGCAGAATCCCGTTTGAAGTTACCGAAGATCACTTGGTTTATGTGTCTTTGAGAAACCCTGAAACCGGAGAGTTTTATGGTGACTATGTAACAGCCAAATGGCTTTACGATGAGCTTAACAATCCTGAACACGAAAAGCTGTATCTTTCCAGCCCGATGCCAAAGCCTTGGATTGACTGCGATTATTGGCAGTTTGAAAGGTTTGAGAAGAACTACAAGAATCAGATTGATGGCATCCCACTGAATGAAGATACCGCGTGGCTGTTTGGTCTTTATTGTGCGGAAGGGTGCTTCCTTGAAGGATCTGGATCTAAGCTTACCCTGAACTATCAAGACAAAGAGGTTCAAGAAAAGGCTATCCGTATCCTGCAAGAAAACGGATATCATCCGAATGTCAGAGAGCGTCCAGAAGAAGGAACCACTTGTGTGATTGTATCCAAGATGCAATACGCAAGAAAGCTCGACAAAGAAATTGGTCACGGATCAACCAACAAACAGATCCCTGCTTCAATTCTTTACAACAAGAACAAGAACATTCTTATATCTTTCCTGAAAGGCTATTATGCCGGGGATGGATATATGAATATCTCGCTTGGATATCTTGTAAGTCAAACCGTCAGCAAAAAACTTGCGATTCAGCTTCAAACTGCATGGCTGATTCTGGGGTTCAACTGTAATCTCAGCATCACAGACAGAAGAAATAAGAGTAGACAATCCAAGAATGTTGATTATATGGTGGTTCAGAATGACGAACCGGCATACAATTTGCTTGGATATGTCAGGCCGAAGCGTCCTCACGCAAAGAAGTTTTTCGTTGTAAACGACACGTATATACCGAGATAAGCAAAATTGATTTGCATGAAAAGTCGGATGCGATTTTTAAGATAACTTCTGAAAGCCACGAGATTTGTGCAAACTGCACAAAAAACCACAACTGTGGAAAAGATAGAATGACCATAATGACGGGAATCAGGTATTTTGCAGAGTGCTTGAACGAAAACCGCCATGTGGACAACCCTGATATGGTTCCTTCTGTTCTTTGGTGGCAGATAGCACCTACCGAAAAGATTGCAAAGCAGAACTGGCGTGAGCTGAAAAAGTATATGCCAAAAGACTGGATTGTGGCTTGCTCAGATAGCACATACACAATGGAGACGATCTGTGGCGGAATCATCGAAGTTCGGTCTGCTTACGACCCGGAATCTCTAGTTGGCGTTGGCCTGGACTTGGTTACAATCACTGAGGCCGCGCGTATTGCGGATCTTCAAACTGTGTGGGCCAACATCGAAGCTCGCTTGAACTCTCCCGGACGTGGCAGAGAGAAAGATCGCAACGGGAAAAAGTACGGATGCGGAAAGGCGATCATAAATTCTTCCCCTATCGGCAAAAACTACTTCTACGAACTGTATAAGTTCGGTCAGAAAAATTCCGACACCTATTCTTCCAACTGGGTCAGCTATAAACTGGGATGGCGCGAGAATCCTTACATGGATGAACTTGCTGATACGATTGTGCACACAAAGTTCGGTGACATGACTTATGAAGAGGATTTGCGCCGAAAAATCGGAGATCGTCTTTTCAGGCAGAACTATCTTGCAGACTTCCTCGCAATGGATGGAAGTGTGTTCAAAGACTTCTCTGAGAAATGCGTTAAGAACCTGTTTGATATGGGCCTTAACAAGCAGCAAAGAGAAGAATACGCCAAGAAATGGAAAGAACCTGTTCCGTACCATTCGTACAGAATTGGGTATGACCCCGCAACCGGATCTAGTTCTGATACTCCTGCCGTTATCGTAAGAGACATGAACACCAATGACTTGGTTGCGTTTGTTGACTTGTACGGAAATAACTATGATCGGCAATGGGATGAAATAGCGTATATCTCAAAATATTACAACTATGCCCCTTGTGCGTGGCTGAGAACGGGCCATACGGCTGTCGAGAATCAGCTTGCAAAGCGTGGAGTGGTAGAGATACCGCTGGACGAACAAGCCGGTAAAAAGGCTCAATATATCCAGTCTCTTGAACGTGCAATCCAAAATGAGGATCTTCACGTTCTGAATGACGGAACGGAAACCGTCCAAACATTCATTATGCAGATGGAAGATTATTCCGAACATGACGGAAAATATTCAAACGAGTCCCAACCCCACGATGACTTTGTTTCTGCTTGTTATGCCGCATACTATGATTATTCAGACGCAACAGAGAAAGTATTTTATTGCGGGCTTATGGGAAGTATTAACAGATACGGAAACCGGCGTATCTCTTGACAAAAGCAAGCGTTTCGTGTAATATAAAAAACGAAATAATAAGTGCCTAGTGCCAACATTTTTTGTTGGCACTTATTTTTTTGTCTTGGAGGTTGAATTTCGGGAATGGCAAAAAAGAAAACCAATAAAGAACGACCGATCTCGAAAACGCAAGTCTCCGTTCTTCCAAGCTCGGCAAAAAACATTTTCTTTGACAACAGAAAAACCATAGATCTTCTTCGTGAGATTTGCTATGCGCCGACAAAGATTGATGCTGTTGATGCCATCATAAACAAAACCCCAGATGGAAAGATGGCATTTAACACTTACTTGAGGCTTGCAAATCAGGGGATTGAAGTTGAACTTCATAGCGCAACCACCGGAAAGGTGGTAAAGAAATATGATGGAGAGCTCCGAGACTTCGCAAAAAAGATTGGACTCAACAACTCGTTTGGAATGGACGGATTGCTCGACCAGCTTCACGCATCGGCAGTAGCTAGAACTGGAATGGCGGTCGAGGTTGTTGTGAACTCCGATCTGACGGATGTTGAAGAGGTCGTAATCATCGACCCAGCAACTATCACAGAATGGAAGTGGCTCCCAGAAAAACGGCGCTATGCAGCCTATCAGAATGGCCTTACAGGGCAAAAAGTGGATCTATATGATGGGAACTTTTTCTGGGTTCCCCATCAGCCAAAACCTGGACATCCAGACGGCACGTTGCAATTTGAACCGGCAATCGCCACCATGACTCAGTTCTATCAACTGATCCAGGACAGCATGGTTGTTCTGAACCGCATTGGGTATCCTCGATACAAATGCGAGATTGACAGAGCTGCATTGCTTGAAAGTGCAACTCCTGCTGAGAAAAGCACACCGGATGCTCAAGCTAGGCTATTCAGTGAAACATTTGACCAGGTTGAAAGCCAAATGCGGAAAATGGGCAAGGACAACGACATTGTTACTTTTGATAGCAACAAAATCGACATTCTTGGCGGTGGCGTAAATGGCGCTGGAATTGATGTCAGAGCTTGGTTTGAAGTCCTTGATCCGCTGATTCCGAATGCTTTTCAGCTCACTCCGGTGCTTCTGGGGCGGCTTACAAGCGGCTCGTATAGTTTAGGTACTGCTGAGTATTCTATCGTGTGCGATACGATTGATACTATGCGTCGAGCCAGCAAACGCATTCTTGAAGAGGTCATAGACCTTTGGGCAAGAGTTAGGGGCTTTAATGTAAAAGCTACCGTAACCCACAATCCGATTGATTGGCAGACCGAGCTTGATAAGCTTGATGTTGAGCTCAAACGGATGGAGAAAGCTCGCCGCGCAGAGGAATATCGATGGATTTCACATGATGAAGCAGCACAACAAGGATTAAGTGTATCTAAAGCATCTGAACCCGCTCAGTTGGATATGTTTGAGTATCTTTCGAGAGAACCCGAACAGAACCAATCAACTGATAGCAAATCTCAGACAAATAATCAGGAAGGAGAGCAAAAGTGATTACAGAATGCTTTGGTAGTTTTTATCCATATCGAAAATTTTATATTACGGATACTTCTGATATTTCAAATATAGAATACTGTATTTATGGGAGTTCCGCTGTTAATACAGTAAATAAAGATTACTGGATTCTTCAATCCGATGATAAATGGCATAAATTTGGAACATCTGAAACTATAACCGCTTCTTGGATCTGAGGTGAATTTTATGAATGACGACTTATTTTCAATGTCAGAAATTCTAGCTCTTGCGTCCAAGTTTGGAGCCGCATTAACTGATTCGGATAAACAGCAAATTGTGCAAGATGTTTTGAACAGCATTTCACAAGGCGGAGCGTCTGGCGCATTCGTTTTACTGGATGATGGAATTTTAACATTTTCGATTTCGCAAGGAGATGCTTAAATGTCTGACTATATCAAAAAAATCAGAACCGACAAGGGCGATAAACAGATTGATTATACTGCGCTGGCAAATCGCCCGAGTTCCATGAAAAATCCATATCCTATTACTTTTACTGGTGGAGAATCTGCAAAATATGATGGCTCTTCTCCTGCAACTGTAAATATTCCTTCTATTCCTGCATGGGCCAATCAAAACTCTAATCCTTCTTATACTAAAAAAGAATCGGATGAAAAATATGCGTTAACAGACCAAACTTATACTAAAATTCAATCTGACGGACGATATGCGCCCATTGAGTCTGCGTTTGATGGCAAAAACACAACAAATATATTTTATATGTGGTGGGACAATATTAATGATTTAAACGTCCCTAAATATAACAAGCTTGAAGCATTTGCAAAAGCGCTTGCCCGGTATTTTAAAAATAAAACGTATACTGTGCGTTTTTATAATTCTGATGTGTCCGGCGACTACACCGGTACCCCGCAGGATGATCTGGCTGATGGCCGTACTGCTGCGCCGCTGTTGACCGATGCAGACGAACCGGTAGATGATTGGTCGGAAAATGACCCGATGACCTGGTACATCCGAGCAAACGCGCTGTCTTTGGAAGATGGAACCATGAACGTGCTGGCGGTAGAAGGAGAACCGGAGTTTGACATTACCGGCGAAACTGCTCCTGTTTATTGCTTTGCATTGTCTTTGGCCATGAAAGAGTGGGAGGACGGCACCTACATCTATAACAGCTGGCGGACGATGACTGGCGGCGGGTATGAGCCGATGGCCGGGGATGTGGCTCCGGACGGCGGCCGTCGGTGGCTGACCTGGCATCCGGCGTTTTACGGCGGCAAGAATTCTGCTGGCGGCATGACCAGCGGCGTAGGCCTAGCTCCGATGCAGTTTACCAGCGCTTCGAGCGCCATCTCCCTCGCTCGAAAGATCACTGCCTACGATGCCCTCTGGACCGACTGCGATCAGCTTTACGTTCTGGCCCAGTGGCGGCTGCGGCACTGGACTCTCTCCAACTCCGGCAAACTGGAAGGATGCACCTCCTACAATTACCAGTACGCGCTGGCCGTTGCAGAGGCGGATGTCAAGCGGGCGATCGTTACCAAGGCACAGGGAGCGAACTTTATCGTTGGCTCCGCTGTCTGTGTGGGTGAGCGTGGAGAGAACACCAACAACGACCGCGGCCATTCGTATATGCGGGATGTGGTCGCCTGGGCCCGGATTGCCAGTATCGACGATGTGGTTGTGGAGGATGTGACTTATTCTGCTTTGACCCTCGATATTGAGGAGCCGATTACCACCACCACGACGATGTATGTTTCCACCATGCCCTGGGAGTCCGGCACTACCGAAGGAGTGCCTGGGCACAGCGACGGCTGCCGGGGGAACCTAACCAATGGGCGGTACCCTTACCGCATCGCTGGTATCGAGATGCAGATCGGTGCCTACATCGAGCAACTGGAGCCCCTGTGGCAGGCGAGTCTCGTGGACGATCACTGGCACTACGATATCTATTCCTGCCGGGATGGCGCAAAGCAGGCGAGCGCCATCACGTCGGACTATGAAAAAACCGGCGAGTTTGACCTTCCCGACAGCAAGACCTATACCTGGAACTATATCCGCGCTCTGGGCGAGCTGGGCGCTGAGGCTATGGACTACAAAGAATTCGGGGGCAGCAGCTCCACCTACCTGCGGGCTGCGTTCCTTTCGACCGGCGGTGCCGGTCTCCGTGCCCCGTGGCGCGGCGGCGGCCTGGGTGTCGGCGGGTGTGGTGGCTTGCCCTGTGCTGGCGGCAACTATTCCCCCGGCGCGGCGTTCTGGGATGGCGTGCCCCGGCTTGCTGGATCGGGCAAGAAGCGGGGGTGAATATGAGCCGCCTCCGCGCGGCTCATAGAGGGGGCGCGGCCCCCTCTTAGGGGTATATCCGGTTTTCTGCCGGCTCACCGAGCTGGCATTTTGGAGCAATGAGGCGGCGTGTGGCTGCGTTCAATTCGACCGGCGTTGCCGGTCTCCGTGCCCCGTGGCACGGCGGCGGCCTGGGTGACGGCGGGTATTGTGGCTTGCCCTGTGCTAACGGCAACAATTCCCCCGGCACGGCGAACTGGAATGGCGTGCCCCGGCATGCTGATGATTTTCATAGCCTGAAAACGGCAAAAGCGTCTCATTGCGCCTGCGGCAAAGACCGCTAAGATCATGTAATACCGACACCGCACCGCTGGGAAGCTCGAGTTAATACGGCTTTTCGGTATCGCGGCCGCTGGTTCTGGGCCAGCGTGGCGGTTAGTAGTAGAATTCCGTCCTGTCTGATTTAAGTTGGGGCGGCAACCGAAAGCCGTTGAACATCAGCAAGATGAATGTTCAGAAGGGTTCAAAGATGAAAACAAAAAGGTTTTTAAAACTTTCGCATGATATCTGCGTGCGAGCCGTCCTGGACGCTTTTGATAAAAAATGGTTCCGCAAGGACTATTTGTCTGTGGTGGAAAAGTATGGAGGTGTAAGCCGTACAGAATTACAGGAGTCCTCTCGGAACTGCAATATAAACTCACAATTAGAAGCGGCACATGGGATTGCACTGGAGATGGAACAACGTATCGAGGATCTTTTGGATGGAGAAGCCGAAGACCTTGACCTGGATCCGGTACGGGTGTTCCACCGGATCGATGGCATCAGCATGAAGCGCAGAGAGCTATCGTGCTGTTGCCCTCTCCACCAGTGCTTTGGACATTTGGCGGTTATAGGGATGGAGCCTCTTCTCCGAGCAAGACTCCTTCCGTGCCAGTTTGCCAGCATCCCTGGAAGGGGACAAGTCGCCCTAAAACGCCGGGTGGAACGCTGGCTCCGAAGAAAAAGTCTTGGCATTGAGCATGCCGTAAAATTGGATGTCAAGGGCGCCTACGCCCACACCAAAAAAGAGCTCGTTATTAAAATTTTGAAACGCGAAATTCCTAAAGCCGCTTGGATTATCGCTGTAGTGAAATGCCTACTCGATATGTCGGCCGGAACCGGCCTTCTTATTGGGGGCTACCTGGAGGCCTGGCTTTTCAATTTGGTTGCGAGCTACATGCTGGTCAAGGTCCTCAGCTACCGCAAAGTCAGGAGAGGGGAGTCAAAGCCCCTCGTTGTGCGCTGCTGTAGCTACATGGATGATTTGGCTCTGTTTGGACGACGATGGGCGGATCTACAAAGCGCAGCCAGAAAGTTGACTAAGTGGGCTTTGGCTGAACTCGGCTTGACGATCAAGCTACAGTGGGTTCGCGTGGATTTCCTGAGTGCTACGGAAGAGCACCGCCGCCGGAGGCTTATCGGCGCAGCTAAGGGGTGCCCCGGCCTTGATATAGCCGGCTACATAATCCATAGAACATACACAACAATCCGATCCAGAATCTTTTTGAGAGCGCGCCGACAGTATTTGCGGGCTGCGGGTGACGTCTCCAGGATGGGACACATTCCGTTTTGGAGATCTTTCAAACTCGTGAGCTACAACGGATACTTTGTCTGGACTAAATCTCGCAAGATATCTCAAAATCTCAAGCGTAAAAAATTTTTCACCGCTGCACGAGTGTCCATCCGCGTGACAGCTCAACAGAAAGCGAGGAAAGTAGCATGATTTTTTCTGAAAATTTGGATCATAAGCCTAAATCTGTAACCTTGGAACGTCTGCCGAATGGTACGGCTTGGCTTTATCTGCGTAAGGATGCCCATGAAGTCCCCGGCGAAATGATGTCTGCGGATGGGCAACGCGCCGGTAGCTCCTGGGAGTGCACCACGGCCATGTGCAAACTCGGCCCAGATTATGCCGCTGAGACTCAGGAGTCGATCTCGTCCGCCTTCGATGACTGGTGGATCTACGCAGAGGGCTGGACCACCGAAAGCGAGATGCTCCCCACTCTCGAGGAGCGTGTGACTGTTCTGGAAACCATGTTTATGGGAGGTATGTTCTGATGGAAGCGTTTTACAAAATGATGTACCGGATGCGCCGGATCACCGCAAGCCAAATATGGGACAAAGTGGATTCTGGCGAGTTGATTAAAGACCAAGCTGTGCGCATTTGTGGGCCTAGGCCAAAATTTAAATCGGCCCAATAAAAGAGGTGATAAACCTTGAAAATCATTAACAAATATATTTCTATCAGCGATAAAGCCAGCAATGGTTCTGGCGAAATGTATATCTACGGAGATATCGCGGACGAGAAATGGTATGATGAAGACGTTACGCCAAAGACCATTCGAGATGCTCTGACTCAAATGGGAGCCGTTAAGAATCTGGATATCCACATCAACAGTAATGGTGGCTCTTGCATTGCAGGAAACGCTATTATTAGCATTCTGGATAACTACAGGCGCAAGAATGGAACCGTTCTGAACATTTATATTGAAGGCATTGCAGCCAGTATGGGAAGCGGAATTGCTTCTGTAGGCGATAATGTCTATATGGCCGACAATGCGCTCTTCATGATTCACAAACCACTCCTTGCTATGGTCGGAAATGCCGATGATATGCAGAAGGCTATTGAGGTTTTGAACAAAACCGAAGATACGCTTGTAAACAACTATATGCGGCGCTTTAAAGGCTCTGAGGAAGACCTCCGTCAGATGATGTCGGACGAGTCTTGGCTGTCTGCGGATGAAGCCAAAGAATGGGGCTTTGTCGACGAAATCGTTGAAGGCGTAAAGGTCGCCGCAAGCGCAACCGGAATCAAGATTGGCAATCAGGTTTTTGAGAACAAGGTTGCTGATATGATTAAAAATAAATATCCTAACATCAATCTTGCAAAGGGGGAAAAGAATTTGACCTACGACGAAAAGTTGGGCCAGTATGGAATCACGCAAGATGTATTTGATTCTCTTGGCCTGGAAAGCGAAAAGGTACTTGAGCTTGCAAATCATGTGGTTGAGGCTACCAAGACTGAGCCCGAGACTCCGTTTATCTCAAAGGATACCGCTGCTTCTGAGCTTGGCAAAGAAGACATCACGGCAGAGGAAGTGCTGAACTATGCAAAAGCTGGTATGCACCCCGAGGACACCACTGAGATCTCGAAGAAAGCACAAGCATTCGACAAGGTTCTGGCAAGCGCTAAAGCGACCGCCCTGACCAACGCAATGAAGGCCATGGGTGACACTTATAACGAAGCTCGCATGAAGAAGTATCTGGACGTTCTGGACTACGATGAGATTGTGGAACAGAGCGACGCTTGGCTTGAGCAAGCTAAGAAATCCATGAATGCTGGCAAGCGAGTATCTGCACGTTCTGATTTCAGCCCGCTTCACAACGACGACGAAGACATTGACAAATACAAGATTTCGTAAAGGAGAGAAAAACTATGGCTATTGAGTACGGCTACGAGGGCCTGCGTACTGCGGGTACTTTCAAACTGGATTCCACTACCAAGGGCACTATTTCGAGCGATCCCAAGAAGATTATCGGCAAGGTCGTTACCATTGTCAATCATTATGAGGTTGGCTATGGTTCTGATGGCGACGAGCCTCTGGGCGTTGTCACTCAAATCGAGAAGGAGAGCACCAACTCTGCAGATTTCTGCGTTTCTGTTGCTTGGGGCCAAACCTTTGAGGGCATTAAGTGCGTTGGCACTGAGGGTGCTGGCGACTTCCTGGCTTGCGATGGCACTGGTGGCCTGAAGCAGTCCGTCGATCACACTTGCTGCAAGGCTCTGGGTGTCGATTCGTCTAGCACCACTTGCACTATCAAGATTAACTGAGAAAGCGAGGTAATCAAAAATGGCTATTACCGTAAACAGCAAGGTCATCGACCTGTATATGCAGGGTAAGTCCCTGAATGATGCTATCCGCGCTGTCCATGAGGACGAGATTCAGGATGTTGTTTCCAAAAACGAACGTCTGAAAGAGCTGACCCCCCTGAACCTGGTTATGCGTGATGCTGGCATCAACAAATACTCCACCGTTGGTGAGCTGATGAATACGGCTTACACTTCCGGTGGCCTTGAGTCTAACGAATGGCTGTTCCCCGCATTCGTCGAGACTACTATTCGTGAGGCAATCTATGCCGACGACATTCTGTCTTATCTGTGCAACACCACTATTGGCGTGGACAGCAACATCGTCAAGAGCGCAACTCTGGATCTGCTGTCTGAGAAAAATAAGCGCAGTGTGAAGAAGATGCGCATTGCCGAGGGTGCCGACCTGCCCACCGCTAAGATCAGCATTGGCGAGAAGGCCATCAACCTGTGGAAGCATGGCCGTGCCATTGAGATGACCTACGAGACTGTCCGCCGGATGCGCATTGACCTGTTCACCAAGCAGATGGGCGCTATCGTGAAGGACATCACCTTCCAGAACTTTGACGCTGCTGTTGACGTTCTGGTGAACGGTGACGGAAATGCCAACGCTGCCAGCAAGATTGCAACTCTGGACAACCTGGCCGCTCTGACTGGTGAGTCTCTGGCGAGTGCCATGATCGACTACTGGTTCGAGAACCACTACATTGCCAACACTCTGACCATGAACAAGGAGAAGTTCAAGAAGCTGGTTGGCATGACCTTTGATTCCAGCCTGACCCCCGGTGCTACTGCTCGGCTGTCCTTCAACATTCCTCAGATTGGTGCTCAGACCGTTACTATTCTGTGTGGCGATGTGCCTCAGATCGGCAGCAAGGATGTCATCCTGATGTCCAACAAGGATATGAGCCTGATCCGGTACGAGGAAAATGGCTCCAACATTCAGGAGAACCAGAGCTTCGCTCGCAACCAGACCAATCTGCTGACTGTTTCTGAGAACTCTGGCTACGCGATCAACACTGTTGGTTCCAACCGTTTCATCGAGTTCACCGCTTAAAGCCTCCTATACAGAGAAGTCCACTCGAAAGGGTGGGCTTTTCTTTATAAGCAATTATACTTTGTGCTTACAGTGAGCGCATTTTACGCTTGCTGATTATATATTGTGTGCTGATGTACACTTATTAAGGCACTTAATAATCTATCATAAATAATATCCTATACTTCATTCTTGCGAATGAAGTGGCTGGGTTTCAAAATTCGCTCGTATTGACATTATTTTTTGAATATGGTATAATTTGTGCGTAAGGTTTATATTGCGCTTCCAGACGGAGGAAAACATGAAAAACGATTACTCTATCATGATTAGCAAGGATTATATGCGAGAAATGGGCCATAAAGAAGCCACTGCACTGACCGTTCTTGAGGGCATTTGTAACAAGCAGGATTATGTCCCTGTAAGTGTAGAATGCCTTGAAGATTGGGGCCTTACCAGACAGACTCAGCAACGGGTTCTAAGCGATCTGGAACGTAGAGGGAAGATCTCTATAAAATATATGCACGAAAGATACATCAAGCTGCTTTAAGGGTGATTGCATGAAGGCAAAAGATTTTTTCGACTCGGTGTTTAACAAGGACTCAAAATATGTAAAAGTGAGCAAAAATCTTATTCACAACTTGGGCCATGAAGCGGCTATTGTGTATTCCGAGCTTATAAGAAGCTATTGCTATTATGAGGCTAACGGTAAGCTCACAAATGATGGATACTTCTTTTGCACGGTCGAGATGTTGGAAGATGAGTGCGCGGTGAGCAGAGGACAACAGCAACGTATACTCAAAAAGCTGGCTGATATGGGGCTTTTAAAGACAGAGTTAAGAGGTATGCCAAGGATTCGATATGTAAAGCTTTTGCTTGATGAGGAAGCTGTAGGAAAGGCTTTTGCTGATTACATTAAGAAATCTGTAGAGAAAAACTCGATTCCCTATTATGTTTATGAAAAGTACAGCAAGCCTTTTGACTTTGAAATATTTAAGCGTCAGCTTGAGGCGATCTGTAAAAGTATAGGAAGGCTAAATGAACTCGACGATCTTGAGGATGTGTTTTCTGTATACTTTGATTTCTTTGGATATCCGCAGAAATATTTTAACAGGGATTCTCTTGAGATGCTTGTATATCGCATAATGTTGTGCCAATCTGATTATGGAATCTATGGCCCAGAAGTTATGAAAGAATATTGCGAAGAATACTCAACAATGAAAATGGAGTCGAAAGGATATGAACGATCTATTTACCATCTATTTTCCGATGGCATTATGGAGATATTGAGCCTGAGATTGAAGTGATATAGGATGGCGTGTCATGACCAATTACTTTAAGTATCAAAAGAAGATACACTGTCAAGATACCGGTGAGGTGTGTACTGGATATGTGAATTACTTGAAATCAAAGCATTGGCAAAATCTTCGAGATAGGCTTATTGGAGATAAAAAGGTTTGTTCTGCTTGCGGTTATGTTGTGCCGGTTGTTCAGTTGCATCACATGAGCTATGAGCGGTTGGGGCATGAGCTTGATTCCGATTTGGTTGCATTGTGCCCGAATTGTCACAAACTCGTTCACAAGGCAAAAGATGGAGTATATGAGAAATCCAACAAGCCGCGTAAAAAACGAACAAGAAAAAAGTTTTGCAAAGATTGCAGATCTTATGGATACGATAAAAAGGTTCACAAGCATTATTGTCTTTATCACTGTATGCAAGTATCTGCAAATAAGAAGGCTTGCAAAAACTATTCCACTTTAAAATATGCAAGTTGGTGCAGAAAGAAGCCGTTCTGATTTGCAAATGGCATAAATGTCCCTACCAAAGCTTGCATTCTGCCGATCTTTATGGTAAAATAAATACGCACCCGATGATGCGGTAAAACGCGTTAATTCCAATACGGGTGTGCAGCTGCTATGTGGGAAAAGTACGTTCCCGCATTTAACAGGCCAGTATGGCCTAAATTTACTGCGCTGTGATCTGTGCGCAGTGCCCGCTTTGCTGAGTATTGCATTGCGGGCTTTTATTTTGCCTATTGACAACAAGCCGATCTTGTGGTATTATACTTGTGTCGGCAGGTTGTCGCAGAACCTACCACGAGGAACTGAATAACTTACCGACACTGACACCCCGTTTGGCGGCTGCGACCCGCTAGGCGAGGTGTTTTTGTGTTAGAAAGAGAGCTTATATGAACAATCTCGAAATCATCAAAGGCGTAAGATGCTACGAACAAAACGGCACCGTTTTTCTGAAACTTGAGGATGTTGCCCGTGGACTTGGGTTTGTAGACATTAGCAAAGGAACAGAATATGTTCGGTGGGCGCGAGTAGACAAGTATTTAGCCGAAATTGGTTTCGCCACAGATGGCGAAAGACCGGAATTTATTCCTGAGAACGTGTTTTATAGGCTTGCCATGAAGGCAAACAACGAAACTGCTGAAAAGTTTCAGGCGCTTGTGGCCGATGAAATCATCCCGAGCATCCGGCGAACCGGCGGATATGTAGCAAATGATGAACTGTTTATCCAGACATATTTGCCGTTCGCGGATGAAAACACAAAGACTTTGTTCCGAACTACGCTTCACACTATCAGCGAACAGAACAAACTAATCCAGCAACAGCAGAACAAGATCGAGCAGGACAAGCCTCTTGTGGAGTTTGCAGAACACGTTTCGCAAAGCGTGGACAATATTGATATGGCTACATTTGCAAAGTTGCTCCATGATGAAAATATCAAGATCGGCAGGAATCGGCTGTTTGCATGGATGAAGAAAAACAAATACCTGATGCGAGACACAAGGCCGTATCAGAAATATGTGGATGCTGGATACTTTGGTTTGGTGGAGCGACCGTTTGAAACTCCGTATGGAAAGAAGCACGTTTACACTCAGACACTTGTTACTGGAAAGGGACAGATTTATTTCACCGAGCGCCTGCGGAAAGAGTTTGGAAATCAATAACAGGAGGATTTATTATGTTTTATCTTTTGCATAAGAAAAAGCTGCTTACAATTCATGACAACAACACTTACACCACTTGCAAAGATTGCGGTAAGTTGATTCAGGTTGATTTGCAAGAAGCGCTTTCAGGTGGAGGCGATCTGTATCAAACGTATTTTGTTTGCGAACAATGCATGAACGCAAAGGGAGACTCCAAAAGCGATATTGAAGACTAAACCGTGTAACATTTGACAACCCGCACAAATCATGGTATACTTTGTATTATCATAAAGTGCCGAGTGCCGTGCGTCGTTTGATGCGCGGCATTTCTTTTTGCGGGGTGTTTTGATGGAAGATTATGTTACCAGATCAGAATATCAACATGAGATCACAAGCTTGCAGGGGGAAATTTCAAATCTTTACAGCAAGGTTAATTCCGTTGACCGAAGAATTACTGCATCTGAAACGTTGATCTCTACCTGGAAAGATTTGCCTGGCACAATAGCAAGCCTTGACAAGACACTTACGCTCGTACAGCAAAACCTTGAGTCTTTGAATGAGAAGCTTGATCGGCACATTCAGGATGCAGAGAGCAAGGATGTTGCCCAAGACGCAAAGCTCAAGCAGATGGACGAAAACTCAAAGATTGACATTGTAAAGACCATAAGAGATAACTGGTGGAAACTGTGTATGGCTGTTGCGGCTGTTGCATATTTTCTGGAACCGTATATCAAAAGTACGACATCACAATGAGTTATGGAGCTTTTTGATAGTATCATAGAACAATACCGTGAAGTTGAAAACACTGTTGCTATGATGCTTATGGAGATCCATAAAAAGATTACTGAAATGGAGAAACTGAAAATGAATGAGACTGAGATGAAGAAAGAAACTTCTGGGCTGCATAATGACATCTACGTTCCGTTTGCGGCATATGAGATGCAAGAAGAGCGGCATCACGAATCGTTTGAGGCCCAGGAAGCTCGCAATATGGAAGAAAGACAAAAGCTGATGGATCGGCACGATGCAGAGCTGGACAAGCTTCGTAAGCACTATCAGCATCTTGTCATGTTTATCACAATTCCTTTTGCGGCTTTTGTTGTAGCGGCTTTTGTGTTCGCTGCATGGTTCGTTAACAGTTATGATCTTGCGACTTATGAGCAGGACGGAGATGGCCTGAACAATATCGCAAACAAGACTACTCAAGGTGATGTAACATATGGGGCAGCGCCTACGAATCATTCAGTTGAAGAACTCCTCACAGGCGAAGGGGATCTGGATAAGTAAGAAAAGCATCGGCACAATATGGGTTAATGGAATACCATACACCTATAATGCTGATCTTGTTAAGGACAATAAGATCGACTTTTCCAACGACCAAAGCTCAAAAAAGAAAACAATCATCATAATCAAGAAAAAGTGATCGCATGGATGAAAAACGACTCAAAGATATCGCATTGTCGTGTGACTTTGAAGATATTCACTCAAGGCTGAATTTGACAAGACGGCAGGACAAAATCTTTGTCCTGAGATATCGAGATGGATTGCTTATCTGTGACATCGCAGCTGAACTTGGTTATTGCACGAAAACCATATCGGACGAACTTAAAGAGATCAGAAGCAAAATGGCTCAAATTGATTGTTGACAAGCTGTAATCTTTGTGGTATTATAGTGTTGCCCAATTCTCTTTCATTTTGTTCATCTCATTTGTTCTCCTACACTTACCCGCTGGATTCGTTCTGGCGGGTTATTTTTTTTGCCATTGCAGTTAGTTGCGTATAACTATTTTCCGGTTTTGTTCTTATCATGTTCTTGTTTAACTCTCGTCTTTTTCAGACGGGAGTTTTTATTTTGCGATAAACTTGAGTCAGAAAAAAGACGTAACCTTTCGATCAACAGGAGGACTTGATATGCAGTATTCAACTACAAAACGAACTTCTACTACAACCAAAAATATGGTTGATATGCTTGTAGAAGTTGGCGTCTCTCCTGAAAAGGCCAAGAACCTTTATAACAAATATCAGCGCCAAGGACGGCTTGAAGTCCTGACTGAATATATCAACTCCAAGAAGTCAAAGAAGGCTGGTGTGTAAATATGGCTTGGAATTATAACCCCTATATGCCTGGCATGAACAATCCGTATCTGCCCAACGGCTACATGAACAATGCGTTCCAGGCGCAGCAAACCAATCCTATGATGACACAGCCTCAGATGCCTCAGATTGGCGCTCAACAGCCCGTTAATGGACTCACCCGAGTTACCGGTATGGAAGGCGCAAAAGCCTATCAGATGCCTCCTAATAGCGTTGTGGCGCTGTTTGATGATGCTTCCGATATCTTCTATGTAAAGTCTACTGACGGAGCCGGATTTCCCACGATCAGAGTGTTTGACTTTTTTGAACACAAACAAGATCAGGCTGTTACTCAGCAGACCGTAAATACTGAGAATTTTGCAACTAAGCAAGAACTTCAAAATCTTCAAGGCCAACTTGAGGAACTGAAAGGGGTGCTTTTCAATGCCCAGCAGCCTATTCCCGAACAACACGCAGAACAACAGCCTCGCGCCAATGCAAGGAACGCAAAGTGACCCGTATACACAACTTCAAGGCATTGTGAACATTCTCAGAGGCAAAGACTTGAATCAAGTCGCCTCTAACTTTGCTCGCATGAATCCTCAGTTTGCCCAGTTTATGCAGTCCGTACAAGGAAAAACGCCGCAACAGTTTTCGGCTGAACACGGCATTGATTTCAATAGGATTTTAAGGCTTTTGAGATGAAATTCTGGATTTGTCCTTACTGTCACGCCCATCTCGACATTGGAGAACGCTGTGATTGCCAGAAGGACAAAGAACAAACGATTGTAAGCGTGGAGCGCTACACGCAAGCAATAGATAAATCTCAAAATTCAAAGAAAGGTTAGGTATCTCTCATGGACGGATATTCGCTCTCCGATATTCGTGCAGCCACCGATCATGATGGTTGCGGTTACGGTGATGGTTTTGGTTTTGGCGGTGGCGGAATTCTGGCTTGGTTCCTGATTTTCGCTCTCATGGGCGGAAATGGTTTCGGCTGGGGCGGTAATCGTCAGGCCGCGACTACTGATGAAGTTGCTGCGGGCTTTGCCAACTCCGCTGTGCTGAACAAGCTGAATGAGCTGACCGTTGGTCAGTCCAACATTAACCAGAACCTTGGCAACAGCATTTGCAGCTCGACGTACGAGCTGGCTGGCAAGATTGCCAATGTTGAGGCTGCCCTGCAAGCCTGCTGCTGCGATCTGCGCGGTGAGGTCGCACAGGTGCGGTACGACATGGCTGTCCAGAACGGTGATCTGAAAGCTCTGATTCACAGTGAGGGTGAAGCAACCCGGAACCTGATTCAGCAGAATAAGATCGAGGCTCTGCAACAGCAGGTTTCTCAGCTGCAACTGGCTCAGGCTCTGTGCGGCATTCCTCGCACCAATCCCTACGGCTATGGCATCTATGCTTATCCCGCTTGCGCTGGCGTGGCTGGTTGCGGCTGCACCAACATCTGAATCTGATTAGGTCTTTCTGACCGAGGTTGTGGGGTCGGAAAACCGACCCCATTTTTATTATAAAGGAGAAATAACTATGTCTTGCAAAGCTGGAATTTATACCGCAAATACTTCTGTTCAGGCTCTTGCCGTAGGCGCTACCATCAATCCCGGTACTATCGTTCGTCGCTATGGCAATCAGTGCGGGAACCCGATTGTGAACCTTTCCAATAACGGTATCATTCTGAACGAAAAGGGCTACTACAATGTTATTGCAAACGTCACTGATGCACCCACTGACCCCGGTGCTGTTACTGTGACTCTGTATCAGGATGGGCAGCCTATTACTGGTGCTGTTCAGACCAATACCGCCGCTGCGGCTTCTGATGCTACCGGAGTTACCGTTCCTGCTATGGTTCGTGTCATGAACTGCGCTGGCTCTACTATCACGGCTGTTCTGACCGCTGGCGCTGGCAACGTCACCAATTTTACCTTTGATGTTGTCAAGCTGTAATGAACGACCGTAACTATGATTTTCTGGATTTTCTTTCTGTAGCATCGTTTTATATGGGATATCGTAATCTTTTGGAGAATCAACAACAATCGAAAGAGACCGGCGAGCTTATCAAGAAAAACGATGTGAATGTTGCTAACGATAAGCAGGCTCAGTTTTTGCTTGAGGAAATATCCAGAAAATTTGACGAACAAAACGCTATGCTAAGACAGATATTGGATGCAGTTAAAAAATAAAGCACCGAACCATTACTATTGACGAATACGTGTAAAACGCTTATAATAAATAAAAAAGGAGTTTTTTATGAGCGTTTGGAAACAAGTATTAGGATATGAAGGTCTTTATTTGGTAAGTGATGATGGATTCGTAAAAAGAGAGCAAAGAAAAATTGTTCTTCCTAATGGTGCCGTTGGAATAATTAAGGAAAGAGTTTTGAAGAGACATATCGGAAGAGATGGATATTTGTATGCTATATTGACCAAAAATAATATTACAAAAAGATATGCAATTCACCGATTAGTAGCGATAGCTTTTATCCCTAATCCACTTAATTTACCAGAGGTAAACCATAAGGATGAAATTAGGAGTAATCCGTGTGTAGACAATCTTGAATGGTGCGACAGAAAATATAATTGCAATTACGGAAACAGAGCAAAGAAATACTCAAAATCAAGAGGAAGAAGCGTAGATAGATATTCTCTTGATGGAGAATATATTGACACTTGGGATTGTGAAAGTCAATTCACCAAAAAATTCGGATACAAAGGCCAAAATTTGATAATAAAGGTTTGCAAGCATTATAACGGATATAGTTCTGCATATGGATATAAGTGGAAATATCATGGCGATGATTCCGACTTTAACACATATTCCAGAGGAATTCCGGTGTTGCAGTTTTCTTTAGATAACAAGTTTATAAAAGAGTATCCAAATTCTATAGTGGCGTCAAGAGAAACTGGCGTGTGTGCTACTGGAATAAATAAATGCGCAATAGGTAAACAAAAAACATCCGGCGGTTTTATATGGAAGCGAGGCGAAAAGCATGAAAACAATTAAGATTTTGGTAGATCAGATCGAAGATGAAGCTTGTTCAGCAGAGCATTACGCCAAGTTTGCTGTGCAATACAAGGACGAAGATAAAGCCCTTGCTGATACTTTTGCAAAGCTGGCTGAAACCGAGCTGCAACACGTCGATCTTCTTCACGCTCAGGTAGTGCGTATTATCAAAGCCTGGCAAGCTAAGGGGAATGAAGTTCCTCCCGCTATAGAGGCAGTTTACGACTACACCCATCAAAAGTCCATTGACCATGTTGCTAGAGTCAAGATTTTGATAAATATGTACTACGGTAGATAACCATAGAGCGTCTGCGGCTTGTTCGTGGGCGCTCTTTTCCTATGCCTTGACAAAAGTTGCAGAACAATGTATTATTATAACAATGTAAGGTGGTGAATCTATGTCAAGAGAAGATTGGAGCTATAAAAACATTCAGGACTTTTATGATAGAGTCAGACTTGCTCTGAGTGCCGTTAGCTCGGTTACGCTTCCCGATGAATATATCGACTTCCCTGAAAAGGCTCCTATGGCAGAAGCCATTATTCGAGGCCGTATTAAGGATTTTGACAATGTTTCGGACGAAAAGTTCCCGTTTGTAGAGAGCGCTATCGTCTATCAGACTGCATTCTTGTGCCAGTCCCTTGTGTCGAACAAGACTGTAAAAAAGAAACAGATTCCCACCGTTACACTTGAGTACAATAGCAGTATGGATTTCACTGTAAACGGAATGAGCCTTTCCGATTATGTTGATCTTCTGGTCGGTCAAGTGAACGAATCGTTCGACGTCGGGTCTAAATTTGTTGGGTTTCGCGTTACAAAGGGAGGTAAATCCTGTTGGAGCTGAAAAGATTCTTCTGCAAGGATTGTGGAAAATGGCTTGGAGTGAAAGACGCAAACGCCTCGCTTGAAGGGGTTTTTCCTTATTGCCCCAAATGCAAAAAACAGGTAGTGCCATCCGAAATCCAGATGACGAGAGTTTCAAATTACACAAGTGCCAAGTGCCAGCATCAATGATGTTTGGCACTTTTCTTTTTGGTGGTTAAGCATGCTTGGACAACTCATTGATGGAGAAGATTTCTACGCAACGATTGTTGAGTTGGGTGAGGAAATCACATTTCTTACTGACCCGGAAATAAAGCAGTTTGCATCTATCGCCATGCACAGAACTACCAATACGACTGACGGCGCGTATTGGTATTATGGCGCGATGACTTTTGATGGTGTAGACCAGCAGAACAAGCTCATTGGGGAGTATTTTACGCGGCAAACGAATGCTGGGCCTAAGAATATTTTGACCGCTGTAATGCCCGAAAACAGCACCCCCAAAATGGCTACCGTGTATTCTGTGGAATGCAACGAAGTTGTAGATATCATTTCACATTACGATAAAAGCAAAGATGAATATGGAGATCCTGTAGATATTCCTGTTTATCTTGCCAAGGATGTGGATTGCTATATGACGATGACGCTTGAGCGAGTAGATAACGCATCTGCCGGATATTTTGTTCAGACAATCACCAATCTGATTCTCCCAGCAAAATACACGTTGTCTACAGAAAGCGTTGTGATGAAAAACAGCTTTGTGTTCAACGATAAAGAAAAAAAGAACGTTTACACAAAAATCCCGTATCGTGTTGAAAGTATCGACACGAGTATGATGGATGTTGTGGACGGACAAATCGTTGGAATCTTGAAGTGCCTGCTCACGGAGGACAGATGATGCTTGTTCTCAGATTCAACTACCAGAAGTTTTATGAAGATCTTCTTCAAGCTATTGCAGATGGCGCAAATGAGGCCATGCAACACTTTTTGAACGACGCAAAGTCTGGATTGAAAGCCAAAGACCAAGAGCTTGAACCGGCTGTGATTGACGCCGAAAAGGACAAGATCGTTGCTACTTGTGTGTTTTATGCACAGTCTATTTTGGAAAGCTATGGACGTGGAAGGCAGATGGATATGTCTAACGAATATCTATCTGAATACTTTGGAAACACTTCACTTGGATGGAACCCGTTGCGTACAGATAAACGCATTGTGGGACGAAAAGAAGGAACATACACGAACTTTCTTGGAGAAACAGCTTACTCGAAAGGTGAAAAGGCCGGTGTTGTGACTTCTATCAATGTGGGCAAAGTTGTCCCTCCATCTTATGGAATTCAAAACGCCGAAAAGAAACTCGAACGCGGTGTGTCCGAAAACGGATATGTAATGAGAATTTTGAAATCTCATGCGGAACAGTTTCTTCAAGGATTTGACCCATCAAACTACTTTTACAATGAGGACGTAAGCGTATGATTCGACCTAGCGACGACAAAAATGCAATCAAAAGGATTCTTGCGTCAGACCCATACATCAGCCGGGCCGGATTCACAGAGGAGAATATCAAAACGACCAAGTATGGAACCGATACGCTGAATTCTTCAAATCCCGATTTCCAGATTTTCATTTATCTGGGGACGCCCGAGAACCCTAATAACGCCATCCAAAAAGGCGTTGTGTTTAACGTTTCGGTGACAGGCAAGAGAGATAACGCGTCACGCGTTGACTCTGTTATGGCGCAAGCAATCGGCCTTCTGAACGAAGCAAACCTTGGTCACTCAAACATCATTTATCTTCTTGACCCTCCCATGGAGCTTGAAAGCGATCCTGCCATTTATATGACTGAGTGTTCTTTCATTGCTTATGAGACGATTTACAACAAGATTCACAAGTGAACGTCTATGCGCAATGCCAACAGTATTGCTCATAAATAAACAAACATTTCATTCTAACAGGAGGAAATAAACATGGCAACACCCAAAACTGTGCGCAATGACCTGATTCCTATGAAGGCTGGCATTGTGCGTGTCACCCCTCTGGATGCTAACGGTAATCCTATTTATGCGGAGGCTTATAGCACCAAGCGTGACTTTCTGACATCGACTCAGGTTACTACTACCCGTACTAGCGAGACTCTGGCAAATGGCAACGGCTCCGACAAGGACTTCCCCACCGATGAGAAGTATACTCTGGCACTGGTGACCAACACTTATGACCCCAAGTTCCATATGGTGATTAGTGGCGATCTGTCCGAGGAAACTCCAGCACCTATTCTGTACGATACCACCATTTCCGTTCCGCCCGCTACTGCTTATGAGGTTGATCTGACTGACAACCCGCCTGTTGCCTCTGCTGACGGAAAGTTCCATTTTGAGATTCGGGATTCTTATGGCAATCCCTATGAGCAGACCGAAGATGCCGTCGCAGAAGGCAAGTTCAAGTATGAGGAAAGCACCAAGAAGCTGACCTTTGATGCATCCGCTGCGGGTATGAATCTGTCTTGCGTGTACTACATTGCTGGCACCGCAGGTGAAGGCTACAAGTCCAACCCTGTCCTGCAAAACCCTCAGTTCCAGATTGAGATTATGGGCGAGACTCGTAGCGCTGATACCGGTGAATCTATTCGCTATTACGCAAAGATGCTGCGTGGCGTTGTCTCTGGCGATATTCCCCGTGTGACTACTCAAAAGTCTATCAGTGCTGCAATCACTTACAACTTTACTTCTGCACCCGTTCCCCAGGGAATGAGCGCGTTCTACGACTCGTTTACTCCCTTTCAAAGTTAATGCGTTTTTGTATAAGAACGGTACTTTGGAGTTTGATGATTCAATCACAGCGACAATAATTCCCGATGGAATACTTTCTATTAGCAAGTTGCCAAGGCTAAAATCTGATGGCGTTTTGATAATCTAACCTCGAAAGGATATAAAAGCACATGAGCGAGAAACAAACGGATACTGGGCTTGAGACAATGAAGGAGCGATACTCCTACTCAGCCAACGGATACAGCTTTACTGTGACACCTGTTTTTCTTGGAGAAGAAAACGAATACTTTTCCGATGTCTCATATGCTTTGTATCCTGCCAAAAAGGACGGACAGGAAGTCACCGACAAAGATTTGAGCCACTTTGCAATGGCTCTTTTCAGGGACGATGGAACAAAGCTTGAAAACGTTGGTTTTGCAGAGCGTTTGAAGATCTTTATTGCAAAGAAATTCACTCATACCTACAAGTATTATTCAGACATCCCGAGCGCTGCTAAAATTGCAAAGTGGGTAGAGAAGAAAGTATCGTATAAAGGTAAGCCCGTAAAATTCTATGATCTTGAACGAAAGTTTCAACTCAGCAAGAGCGAGATTGTGAACCTTCTCAAGACGCTCCAAGACGCATCGGGTTTTTAATGGCGGGTGAGGGTAACTCTAGCGGAAGTCCCTCATCCGCTTCTTCTTTAAGCTACGATGAACTCTTTTCCGTTCTCATGTATTATTTCGGCATGAGTAAAGAGTCCATCATGAACAGTAGCCGTAAATTCATCACAATGCTTTATGCGACATATCCTAAGAGGGCGTGTGAAAATCTTGGTGTTTCATCAAAATCAGAGCAAGAAAAGAAAAACACTGACGAAAACGGATATCCAAGCAAGTTTGTTTCGTTCAGTCAAGCCGAACGTGAAAAATATATTTCCGAAAGCGGCCAGTCCGATGAAGATTTCATAGCTGCCTTCGAGAGCATAAGACGCAAGGCCAGGAGGTGATTTTATGGCAGAAAATAAATCCGGTGCTCAACATCTTGCGAGCCTTGATCTTGACGTATCAGGTGTATTCGAGTCGCTGAAAAAGGTTGACGAAGAAGTTCGCGAGCTCGGGCTTTCTATTGGCAAGAACTTCCAATCTTATTTTGATGAAGGGCTTTCTCAGGGCGGGTCTGATGGAACTACTCCTGATGCGTTGAGCTCCAACCTGATTGATTCTGCGGCGCAGAGCGTAACGAAACTCAATACAGAGTACGGTAAGCTCGCAAAGACCGTCCAAACGTTTGACGAAGCTGGTGGGCTTACTTCTCAAAAGATGACCTTTATTGATGATAAAGGCATCCAAACGGTTGTTAGGTATAATGCGGCTGTCGAAGATTCCAAGACTGTTCTTGAGGCAACTGGCAAAACCATTACCGATAATGCGGCAAAGCGAGAATCTGACCAGAAAAAACTTGAATCTCAGATCCAATCGCTGATTGAAAAGCAGAGCCAGTTTAACAGACTGGTGGAAGGTCAAAAAACATCATCTGAGAACCGCAAGATCATTGCAAGTAACCAAGAACTCATAAAGTCTGCCACTGATCTGAAAGCATCTGTTGAAAAGCAGAACATTTCGTACAGTGAAGCAACAGCTCAATTACAGAAATATAAGGACGAGGCAAGCGGGCTTAAAACCGAATATGAGACGCTTGGCACCAAAGGCGAATCGTTCCTTGAAAAAATTTCCGATAAGGCGAAGTGGTTGGCTGCTTTCTATGTTGTCAATGAGCTGAAAAACGGCTTCTTTGAGACAATCGGAATTATCAAAGAAACCGAGGATGCAGTTGTTGATCTGCAACGTGTTCTTAACGATGACTCTATCAGCAACAGCAAAATGTCGTCTGAGCTGTATGACGTTGCGTATGAATATGGTCGAACCTTCGACGAGGTGGCAGAAGTAAGCACCCAGTTTGCTCAAGCTGGTTACGATTGGGCAGACACCATGGAGCTTACTAGAGGCACCATGCTGGCCCTGAATACCGCAGAACTAGATGTCACTCAATCCACCGAGGGACTGATCGCCATTATGTCCCAGTGGAATCTTACTGCTGAGGATTATGCGGATGTTATCGACAAGATAAACATTACCGCTGACAACTTTGCAGTAACTTCTGAGACGATTGTGGCGGCCCTGCAACGTTCTTCTTCGAGTGCAAAGAATGCCAACATCAGCCTTGAGGAAACGATCAGTATTATTACTGCTCTGGCAGAGGCAACCGGTCGTAGTGGCGAGAACATCGGTACAGCTCTAAACTCTTTGATTATCTACACGTCAAAGGCAAGTGCTCTGAAAAAGTTTGCAGAAGTCGGTAGCGATGCAATGAAACAGCTCGTTGCAGACTATCAAGCTGGTGCTGCATCTATCTTTGATGTGTGGGAACAGCTCTCAGAGGAAGTGCAAAATCTCAGCCAGCAACAGCAAGAAGCTTTGTTCCAGGACGAAGATTTTCAGGAGCTTGCAACCGAGCTCCAATCGGCTCTGGGTGACGTTTATGGGGCAGCCGGAACTTATCGTCAGAACTACTTCATTGCCCTTTTGAACGACATGGACACCGTTCGAGATGCAATGGAGAACATGGCTAATTATGCCGGGTATTCGGCAAATGAGAATGAGAAATACATGGAGTCTCTGACCGCCAACTGGAACCAGTTGAAAGCTGCTCTTGCGGAGCTTGCAGTACAACTTGGTGACGCGGGGCTTCTTGACTTTCTCAAGTTTCTGACTGAAACTGCTACTGCGGCTGTTAAGCTTACTCAATCGCTTGGTGGAGTTGTTCCGCTTCTTACGACTATTACCGGGCTTTTCACTGTTATTAAGCAACAAAAAATTTCGAGCGCATTAACAGAAATAAAAACCGGTTTTGAGCTGGTTGGAGGTGCCGTAAAAGGTACTCTTTCAGAGGCATCTAAAGCTCCCGGAATTATGGGGAAGCTGAATGTCGTCATAAATGCACTTTCTGGCTCGTCTCTCAATCTTGTCAGTGCATTTGGTCTTGTGAGCACTGCAATCGGAGTGGTTTATTCTGCGTACAAGTATTTCTCTGATGAAGCAGAACGCACGAATCAAGCCTTTCTTGAAAGTTCAAAAGCGAGTCTTGAAACTGCTAACTCCATTGATGAATTAAAAGAAAAATACATTCAGGTAATGGATTCTACTGCAAGTGAGGCGGACAAAGATCAACAGCTTGCAGAGATAAAAGACA
>OERW01000088.1_pt1 | contig 42939 bp, 37 predicted proteins | sample 1540091 | NCBI WGS metagenome assembly OERW01 (sample SAMEA3891889, study PRJEB23780) | metagenome | biome: terrestrial biome; feature: animal house; material: Caecal content | place: Italy | collected 2015-05-05 | reverse complement strand
AAAATCTGCCGCTTTCGTCATCGTCAATGTAGTGCCGGATATTGGTTAAGTGCTGTCCTCTGGCATAGTTCTCCAAAAAGATTTTTTGGTTCTGTATGCTGTTGCTCTCACCGCCGTCCCTGTCCTCGTCGCCCACGGAAAGGCGGGAGTAAAGGGCGGTAATTTTGCTATAATCAGTCATGTGCATAACCTCCTGTGCGTCCATGTAGGTGTCCTTTACACTTAAAATTATGCACTCCATCGGGCAGAGCCGTACTCCGCGCCCTTGCGGTATTTCTTCGCGTTTTTCCCTTTGACATAGACTATCAAGCGGATAATCACCGCACCGACAATGCCGACAAGCAAATCCAACGGGTAAACGCTCGGCAAGGCGTTTTCAAAGGCTGCGGAAAATCCTTGTGTGATATTCAGTATCTTTGCAGAAATATCCGCGCCGGGGGCAAGCCGCACCGCCTGTCCGACTTTATCAAAGAGATAGACAAAGAACACATAGGGGATATTCGGAAGTATCAGCTTTTTGTAGTTGATCTGCTTCATATCTCGCGCCCCCTGTCCATTTTCTTTACCTTGTCGCGGGCGGCGTTAAGCTGCTTCGCCTTGTCCTTTGCAGCGGCAAGGGCTTTGCGGATAGAGGGCTTTTTCTCCCGGTTCAGCTTCTTTGCGGAAAACTCTTGAAACGCTGCGGTCATAACGTCCGCGTCCCGGCCTTTGAAAAACACAAGGTAACGGGTCTGCTCGCCCTTAACCTTTTTTAGCGAAAAATCTATGTTGTATTTCTTCGCCGTACTCTCAAAGGCTTTAATATTGCTGTCGGTGATCTCGATGTTGGAAACACCCGCGTTCTGCTTCATAAGCTGCCGCATGGTCTGTTTCCCATGCGCGGGTTTGCTTTTCTGCTCCAAAAACTTTTGGATTGCTTTCTGTAACGCCTGTTCGGTAAGCCGCGCCGCGCCTTTTCCCACTTTGACGTATAGGGCAATCGTTTTTTGGGTTACTTCCTCCTGCAAGGTATCAACTCCTTTCCCGGTAAAGTGCGGCTATGCTCATTCGCCGCCGTATAAGTCGTGATTGACAAGGGCGGTATAGTAGCTGTCAATGGTACTCGGCGCGTTGAACAGCACCGCTTTTAGATACTGCTTGATGTTGCGCACTTTGGTTGTGTTCTCCCTCATGCAATCCAAAACAAACTCAATATGGCTGCTGTTCAGCTTCAAAAACTTGGATTTCACCAATTCGGCGGGGTAGTCGTCCCCGGCAATACGGATTGTCTTTCGGGCTGTGCAGACGGTTTCCAGCATAAGGTCAACAATCTCGTCCAAACGGTCTTTGTCAATTTTGCAGTTTTGAATGAGATGGTCGTATTCGATATTGTCCTTGATAATCTCCCTGTAAATCTCTACTGCGCTATTGCTTTTCGCTTCCGTTCTTTTCCTTTCCGGCGGCGTAGCCGCTTCGCCATGCGCAAAGGGCAAGGGGTTTAGGGAATGGAAAGGAATGGAATCGGTACTTGATAAATCAGTAATTGATTGTTCTTTACTTAATATATCTTTATTTAATTGCGTTGGATTTTCCAACGTAGGTTTTTCCTGCGTAGGTTTTTCCAACGTTGGATTATCCAATGTTGGATTTTCCAATGTAGGTAAATCCAATATAGGCGGCTGTCCGCCGCTGGTAGCTGCTTCCGGCTCTCGCGGCTGCGGCTGCTCGTATATGACGTAATCTGCGCCCCGCAAGCGTCCCTTTTCGTCGCGCTCCCGGCTGCGCACGATATATCCGGCTTTTTCGAGTTCCTTTACCGCTTCGCGGATTGCGTCGATCTTCTCCCGGTTGATATGGGATAAGCCCGCAAGGGTATAATCCCAATCTTCGGGCAGCGAAAGCATTTGCGACAACAAGCCCTTTGCCTTTAAGGACAATTCCTTGTTTCGCAAGTGGTGGTTGCTCATAACGGTATATCCCGTATTTCGCTCCACTCTGAAAACTGCCATATTTCCTCACTTCCTCTCTTGGTATGCGTGGACAATTAGAAAGCCGTTTTCGGCTGTTTTGGTATTGCAATATGCCCTTTGCCGTTTTCGCGTCTGCAAAGCCGCATGGCACAAGGGCTTTTGCCCGTCTATTTGTCCATGCTGGCGTGCGTTTTCCGCGTCCTTTTGCCGGGGCAATAGGGACACTCTTTGAAAACGCAAAACTCATATTTCCACCCGGGGCGGTAGAAACGGCAAGTGCCGCAATCTTCATCATCTCCGGCACAACCGGATTGATAGCGGTCAAATCCCGGCTTCTGCTGCATGAGCAATTCAAACGCCCGCTGCTTGCCCTTTGTGAAATACATTCCGGCTGCACCTCCTTTCCTGCGGGCATAAAAAAACGGCGTTACTTTCTCCCCCAAAGGGGTTAAGGTAACGCCGTTTGTGTGCGTATTCAGTTTTTAACACATTCCCTGTCTATCCGCTGTCCGCAAAACCATTGATTTTATTAGCTTTTTGCCGCTATCGCTATCACACCTCATTATTTGACCGTCCGGCTTACCTGGAGATGATGGCCGAGGTGGAGGCCGGCCGGGTGTCCACCATTATCGTCAAAGACCACTCCCGCCTGGGCCGCAACCGGCTGGTGGTGGGCATCCTGCTGGAAGAGACTTTCGCCCAGTACCATGTCCGCTACATCGGCATCAACGACAGTGTGGACACCATCAACGGCATTGACGACAGCATTGCCGTCCGTGACCTGTTTAACGAATGGCACGCCCGTGACACCAGCAAGAAGGTGAAGGCGGTCATTATGGCGGCGGCACGGCGGGGAGAGCGCATCGGGACCTCGGCCCCCTACGGCTACAAAAAGGACGAGGAGAACCCCAAGCATCTGGTCCCGGATGAACAGACAGCCCCAGTGGTGGCTCGTATCTTTGAGCTGTGCGCGGGCGGGCTGGGGCCGGACAAAATTGCCAGAATACTCACACAGGAACAGGTCCTCACCCCAACCGCCTACGCCTACCGCACCAGAGGGGTCCGCCACTCAGCACTGAATCTGGATAAGCCCTATGCCTGGTCCGGGAGCACAGTGGCCGGTATTCTGGAGCATGAGGAGTATATCGGCAATACCATCAACTGCCGGACCTATACCCCATCCTTCAAGAGCAAAAAGAGCCGTCTGAACCCGCCGGACAAGATACTTTGCTTTGAGGGGACTCATGAGCCGCTGATCGACCTGGACACTTGGGAAATCGTTCAGCGGGTGCGGCAGGGCAAGCGGAGGCCTACCAAACTGGGACAGCAGGATATGCTCTCCGGACTGGTCTATTGCAAAGACTGCGGTTCTCGGCACTACCTCTGCCGGTGCGGGAGCTGGGACGAGAGCCAGTACACCTTCGTCTGCGGCAAGTACCACTGCCATAAGGAGGACTGCACGCCCCACACCATCAAGGCGGCAGCCCTGCGGCAGATCTTGCTCAGCGAGATTCAGCGGGTGTCTGCCGAGGCGAGGGAGCATTGGGACGAACTGTTCCAAAGGCTCACCAGCAGCCACCAGAGCAGGGCGAAAAAGGAGCTGGCCGCCAAGCAGCGGGAACTGGACAAGGGAGAACGGCGGCTGAAAGACCTGGAAACGCTGTTCCGCCGTTCCTTCGAGGAACTGGCTTTGGGGCATCTCTCCGACGGGCAGTTTCAAACGCTGGTAAAAGGCTATGAGCAGGAAAAGGCGGAACTGGAAGCAAAGGCGGAAACGATCAGAAATGAAATTGCCAACCAGCAGGACACGCTTCTGAACGCCGACCGCTTCCACAGGCTGGTGGATAAGTACACGGATATTACGGAACTGACGCCGGAACTGGTGCGGGAGTTTATCCAGCGGATTGAGATACACGAACGCTCCGGGCGGTACAAGAAAAAGCATTACACCCAGCAGGTCGATATTTACTTCAATTTCATCGGCCAGGCATGACAAAACGGCCCCAGGGTGCCGTAACATCCTGGGGCCATACTTAGAATCAGAATACATCCTTATTAGGGTGGAGCCATCCCGCCGGGGGTTTATTGTGTCAGACAGCACTGCCGCGGCCTTGCGGCAGGGTCAGAAGGTTTCAAATGACATGCAGTCGATATAGTGGTCCATGAATGACGGACTGGCTGAGAGGGAGATTTCTTCCGCTTCGCGGGCCATTTGTTCGGTTTGGGCGCGCAGCGCACGGTTCATCAGCAGCATGGACGCACCGCCGAGCGCACCGTTGCCGATAAAACGGGTTTTCTGCTGCAAAGCAGCGGGGAACAGGCCGATGGCGGATGCGGAGGACATGTTCATTGAGCTGCCAAAACCGCCGGCGACAGAAAAACTGGTCACGGCTTCAGGCGGAAGCGAAGCTTGTTCCAGCAGTGTCAGGATGCCCGCGCAGACGGCGGACTTTGCCAGTTGGATCTGACGCACATCGCGCTGGGTGATATACAGACCGGAGGCAGCGAGAGGGAAGTCCTCGTCGAGATAGCCGGTTTCGTCCATTGCTTCGGTTTCCAGCATCACGGCCAGCGCATCCAGAATACCCGAGCCGCAGATGCCGCGGATGGGCGCGTCCTGCACGGTTCGGAACTGCGGTGCGCCATCCCGCAGCGTCACCGCGCAGACAGCGCCGGGTGCGGCAGGCATGCCGCATGACAGCCCGGCGCCTTCAAACGCAGGACCGGCTGCCGTGGCGCAGCATAATAGACGGCCGTTTTGTGCCAGCGCCATTTCGCCGTTGGTGCCGATATCCGCAAGCAGCTGTACGCCGCCGGACAGCAGATCGGATGCGAGTATAGCGCAGATGATATCCGCGCCGACATATGCGCCCACGCAGCGCGGCAAATAGACCGGCGCCCCCGCAAGCGTATGGCGACTCATGCAGCCGAAATGTGATTGTACGTTGAACGGTACGACAGCAAGCGGGGCAGGGTCAAGCCCCTCAAATAGATGCAGCATGGTGGCGTTGCCGGTGACAACAGACTCCTCGATATGCGTGACACCGGCCTGCTGCATGCAGGCTGCAGCCAGTTCTTCGAGCTGGTCGCGGATGCGTCCGGAGAGCACCGCAAGGCCTTCGGTTTTGCATGCTTCGATGCGCGAGATAACGTCCGCGCCGAAGCCGCGCTGCGCGTTTTCCGCCAGCCGCTCCGCCAGAACGGTGCCGCTTTCCCGGTCAAACAGCTGCATGGCGACCGTGGTTGTCCCGATGTCCACGGCAAGGCCGCAGCCGGTTTCGGTGCGCGCGAAAGGCGGCGTGCTGTTCCACGCCAGAATAGGAGTATCCTGCGTTGCCGCAAGCGTGACCGCGGCGTCGCCGGTCAGGCGGCAGAAACAGGCCAGACGTATGCCGCGCGCCAAAGCGTCCTCGCCCAGCAGGACACATTCCTCTGCTGAGGGCGGCTCGACGGCGCCGGAAACCTGTACGCGGCATTTGCCGCAGGTGTGGTTGCCTGCGCAGGGCAGGGCAAACGCGGGAACGGCCTGCCGCAGCCGCGCGCTGAGCAGATCGTCCGGATCGACAGGTACGGTTTGCTGTGCGTTTCCCTGTATGATTGTCAGTGAAGCCATGTGGAAGCCTCCTTATTCTGGATGGATCGCCGTACCGGCGCATCTGATACGTATGGCCTTATTATACCGTTTGGACAGCTGGCCGTATAGGAGAATTGTCCTCGCACTTGCACGGAATTGCCCAGATTTTGTACGATCGTATCCAGCGTCGGCCATGCGGTTGCCGTGCTGCGGGCCGCGCAGTATAATAAGCGCAGAACAGACCAGGGAGGGATAAGGATGCGCCTTGCAATCATTGGCTGCATGGTGATGAACCGGGAAATTTCGCACCTAACAGCGCAGAGCGGCAATGTGGTGCGCGTTTGGTGGCTGCGGCAGGGGCTGCATGATACGCCGGATGTGCTGCGGGAGGAGCTGCAGCATAAGATCGACGAGATCGAGCGGGAAAACCAGATGCTGCCTGCGCACTTGCGCATGGAAGCGGTGGTGCTGGCCTACGGGCTGTGCTCAAACGGGGTGATCGGCCTGCACAGCCGCTCGCTGCCCGTTATCGTGCCGCGGTGCGACGACTGCATTTCTCTGTTCCTTGGCTCGGCGGAGCGGTACCGCAAGCTGTTCCGGGAATTGCCGGGGATATATTGGTACAACAACGGTTGGATTGAGCAGGCGTTTACCCCTTCGCGCGAGAACTACGCGCGGCAGCGCGCGCAGTATGCCGAGGAATATGGGGAGGAAAACGCCGATTATTTGATGGAGTGCACCAACAACTGGATGGGGCAGTATCGTCATTGCGGGTTTATCACTTGTCCGCTGGGTGACCGTCCGGATTATGAGTCCTACGCGCGGCAGGCGGCGAAGGATTTTGGCTGGCAGTTTACACGCGTGGAAGGCGATATGGCATATTTGGATGCGTTGGTAAATGGACCGTGGGATGACGCGCGGTTCCTGACCTGTCCGCCGCACAGCTGCATTTCGGCGGAATATGACGAACGCAAATTTTGTGCGGTGCCGGAAAACGGCTCCTGATGGATGGCAAGCAGGACAGAAGGGGATTTTCGTGCACGGCATGGAAAATGCCCGTAGCTTGGAGAATGTCAACCCCATCCCAATTCTGTGCAATCCGCTCCTAACGATGATGCGGCGCGGCATGGTATGGTAGAGACAGTAAGAAGCAGAGCGAAATCTGCAATACTTGGAGGATGATTGCGATGAAACGAAATATGGATCAGTGGACCAAAGATCTGCTTTCGGCAGAACAGAAGAAAGCAGTACCGGTATTGTCTTTTCCGTCCATTCAGCTGCTTGGCATTACGGTCAAGGATCTGATCTCGGACAGCGATCTGCAGGCGCGCGGCATGAAGGCGGTTGCAGACCGTACGCCGCATGCAGGTGCGGCGGTCAGTCTGATGGATCTGTCGATCGAAGCTGAGTGCTTTGGCGCGCCCATCCGTGTGTCGGATGATGAAGTGCCGACAGTGACCGGCCCAGTTATCTCGACCGAGGTCGAAGAGGAGGAGCGCATGGAGCAGGCAGAGGCGCTGCAGGTTCCGGCGGTCGGCACAGGCCGCACACAGATCTATATTGACGCGATCGAGAAGGCAATGGGTATGATTGACGACCGTCCGGTGCTTGCGGGCGTAATCGGGCCGTTTTCGCTGGCAGGCCGCCTGCTGGATGTCACCCAGTCGCTGATCTATTGCTATGAAGAGCCGGATATGGTGCATGTCGTGCTGGAGAAGTGCACGGAGTTTATCATCAATTATATCGAAGCCTATAAGGCGGTCGGCGCGAATGGCGTGGTGATCGCGGAGCCGCTTGCGGGACTGTTGTCCCCCGCGCTGGCAAAGGAGTTTTCGGGCGATTATATCCATCGGATCGTGCAGGCTGTGCGGGATGAGGATTTCGGCGTAATCTATCATAACTGCGGCAATACGGCAAACCTCACGCTGGACACCATTTTCTCGAGCGGCGCAAACGCATATCATTTCGGCAATGCTGTTGATATGGCTGAAATCATGGCAAAGGCGCCGGCAGATGCGATTTGCATGGGCAACATTGATCCGGCCGGTGAGTTCCGCAACGGTACGCCCGCCTCCATCCGCGAGGCAACGCGCAGCGTAATGGAGAAATGCTGCCGCTACCCGAACTTTGTGATTTCTTCGGGCTGCGATATCCCGCCCCTGTCCTCGTGGGATAATATTGATGCGTTCTTCGCTGCGGTCGATGAATTCTACGGACGGTAAAATCCGAACACAAAAAGAGCCAAACCCTTTCATGGGTTTGGCTTTTTTTGCGTTTTGCGCTATTTGGAAACCGTGTCATGCGTCATGCGCTGTTCGCGGTATTTACCGGGCGCGATGCCGGTCTGCTTTTTGAAAATGCGGGTGAAATAACTCTGATCGTCAAAGCCTACCGCATAGGCGATCTCCGAGATAGGGATACCGGTCGAACGCAGCAGGATTTTGCTGCGCTCGATGCGCAGCCGGTTGACATATTCGGTGAATGTACAGCCCAGCTCGTCCTTGATGATACGGCAAAAATAGGATTTGGACAGATAGACCTGTTCGGCAGCCTGATCCAGCGTCAGCTTTTCCGTCAGGTGTTCCTTGATGTAGGCGGTGGTTTTGAAGATGACGTTCTGATGCTTGATATCGTTCAGGTCAAATACCAGATTGATGAAGCGGTGCAGGATCGCGCTGATCCAGCGGTTGAGGGCTTCTTGCCCGGAGATGCCGTCGACCTCCTGCTCATACCGGCAGCACAGGCTCAGGATTTCATCCGTATCCGCGCCGCCGTCGATCGCCGCGCGGCTCATCAATACGAGCAGGTCGCGGATGCGTGCCTTGATGACCTGCTGGTCGCTGCCTGCCAGATAGTAGATGCGGGTCAGCAGTTCGTTGAGCAGTTGTTGTGCCGGCTCTTTGGCGCCTTTCCGGATGTGCTCCTGCAGCTGGCGCTCGGTGTCGATCGGGTAAGTGCGGTCAGCTTCTTCGGCTGTCAGGTCGTAGATCATCTGCAGTATCGCGGCCTGATGGCCGGAATCGACGTCCGGTGCGGCAAATTCCTGTGTCAGCGAGGAGACCGCAGCGCTTGCCAGCTCGCTGAGTGAGCGCGCCTGCGCGGTCGTCAGGCGGGGGATGTCATCCAGTGGCTCGGGCGGATGGGCGAGATCCTCGAAGGGGTCGGTGTCGTCGTTGGAGAGGATAAACGGCCCGATAATGATGCAGTATTCCATCGCAAGACCGGAAATCAGCGGCGGCGTGGCGATAAAGGTCAGCCCGCGCGGACAGTAATAGATATATTTGCCGTCCCAGCGCTCGGCTTCGTAAGCACCGTACAGATGGGTCAAATAGGCATTGCAATCCGCGCCGGTCTGCAGGGTGCAGCACGTATGGTAGGACGGCAGGGAGAACTGCCGTGCATTCAGGTCGAGCAGGGCAGTGTGTACGCCTGTGAGCGTTTGGATGTGCTTGCACAAGTGGCGGCAGCGTTCGGATAATTCCATTTTGATCCTTCCTTTTGCTTGGGGTCATGCACGGCCGTCGCATGCCGGAAAAAGGGCTTGGGCGGCGGGCGTGATGGGACGCGCTTCCAGATAATATCGCTTTTCCAGCGCCGTGCCCATGGAGAAGGTTTTGCGCGGCAGCACCCCTGCATGCAGAACCTGTGGGAATAATTCAGATTTGGGGAAATCCGGCAGGATAAAACCAATATGGCCGGAGGCGGCAGACAGACGGGTCAGGGTGTCTGTGCCGTGGATGAAATCAATCTCCGCCTGCGGATGCGCGGCGAGGTAGCTGTCGAGCGCTTGCTGCAGGGCGGCCACGGGCAGTGTGTCCGGCGGGGCGGGCATCGTGATTTGGAACGTGCGGCCGGTGGCGCAGCAGTTTAACGGCAGCGGGACATCGTCCGCAGCAGCGGGTAGCCCTGTCAGGAAACGCACAACGTCATCCGGGTCAGTGTGCATCAACAGGCGGTGCACCGCTTCAAAGCAGATGCTCTCATCATGCAGGTTGACCAGCTCGGCCAGTACCCAGCGCGCCGGATGCGTCAGGCGTTCGGCGGGAGAGAGGTTTTGTTTGATGCGTGTCCAGTGCGCCTTGGCCGCGGACATGGAATGGTTGCCGTCCCCGGTTGCGAAAACGAGCGGGGTTGCACCGGTGCTGCCGGAATAGCGGGTGCGGTCAGCGGCATACGCGGAAAGGCGGTCAAAAAATGCTGCGGTCTCCCGACCGGCAGGCAGCAGACGGCCGGTTATACGGCCGCCGCCCTGCATGAGCGGGAAGTCGTAAACAGGCGCGGGGAGGGACGCTTGATGAAACAGCGGTTCCAGCACTGTGTGCGTCGGGTCGTCAAGAAACAAGAGGATGTGCGGCAGCTCGATCTCCGCATCTGAGCGGATCGCCAGGCGGGCGGGTAAGCGCTCGGTCACGGTGGCTTCGGTCGGACGGATCGGTGCATCCGCGCCCGGCGTTTCGTCATAGGCTTCCAAGTCAAATGCCAGCAGTACGCCGCGGCGCGGCGCGGTGCGGCCGGTGTGCCGCTCGATGAGCATGAGACCGGCAGGCAGCGGACACAGGATGCCGTTTTGCAAGAAGCTTTGCATCGTGCGGTGGATGGCTGGGATACGGTCTGCGGACGCATCCAGATACACTTCGGGCAATATCAGGTGCAGCGCCGAGGGCGCGTCGCCTACAAGCCGTTCGGTTTCGGCCCATAGCGCCGGTTCAGCCGTAAACTGGTCGCAGGCGATGACAGCAAAACGGCTCAGATCGACCGTAGGTGCGGGCAGCAGCAGCTGTGGCAGACGGACAAAGTCAAGCGGCATGAAAAACCTCCCTGTCGAGACGGATGGCTCCGGCGGAAAGGGCTTACATCTGCGTGTGACGCAGGTGCTGGCCTTCTGCCGGGATGGATGGAATGTCTCTATAAATCTATAATATAGCATGGTTCGCTGACGGTGGCAATGCTTGACCACAGCAAAAACTTGATAAAAATGCGCATTTTTTTCTAATGCTTGAAAAATGAAATGGTGACGGCGCTTTTGCGCGTGGGTGCGGGTTGCGCCGCATGTTGATTTTGCGCCGCAGTATGACGCTGATAACCGGAAAAGCTGCGCAGCAATAGGAAAACAATAACAAAAATGCGCGGAAATAGACCGGACAAAACTGCACAAAGTCCGGCTGTTTGTCAATGCGAGACAAATTGCAGTTCGGAAAAAGGTGTGCTATGGTATCTTCGGAAGCACAGAAAAAAACTGTGGCTTTACGAAAATGCGCGCCGCATTTGCGGGCAGCGCCAAAGGAGAATATCCCTATGAAAGTAGATGAATTTACGGGCGTAAACCGTATCGATCAAGGGCAGGGCGGCAACCTGATGGTGCATGGCTGGCCGGTAGAGCAATGCGTGGTATCCGATCACGACCGTGCGATTTTGCGCGAATTAGGAGCACGTTTACGCGAGCTGGCAGAGCGTCCGTATGAGCAGGAGAAGAAAGCGCTTTGGATTGCGCACAACGACCTGAAAACCGAGCAGCCGGTCATTTTTATTGACTGCGAAAACGGCTGGAATGAAATCTTCCCGTGGCATGAAAGCATCCAGTGCGAAGGCGAAATGGCCGGCGACTGGGAGATGTGGCTGCGCAAGGAGATTTACTGGGCGGAAGTCCTCAAGGATGATAAGGTGGTCGAGGCAAAGCTTTACCTGCCGTACCATGCGGTCGATACCGGCTGGGGCGTTGAGGAAGAGCGCATCGGTGATCCGACGCAGGGGCAGTCCTATGTCTGGAAAAGCCCGCTGGGCGATCTGGATGAGGAGTATGAGGAGCTTGACCTGTCCGAGATCGTCAAAACGCCCGAGATACATGTGGATTGGGAGGCTTCCAACAAGGCCTTTGAACTGGCGAAGGATGTCTTTGACGGCCTGCTGGAAGTCGAGTTCCGCCACAAGTGGTGGTGGTCGCCCGACCTGTCGCTGTCCTATGCCAATCTGCGCGGCATGGAAAACATGATGTGCGATTTTTACGATTATCCGGATAAGGTGCACGAGATGATGCGCCTGTTTACTGACGGCTACCTGCACAAGTTTGACTATTTGGAGAAGAACGGCCTGCTGCCGAACAATGCCAGCAGCATGTATATCGGTTCGGGCGGCATTGGTTTTACCGATCAGCTGCACGGCACGCCCGGACAGGTCAAACTGATGGACATGTGGGGCTTCAACGAAGCGCAGGAAACCAGCGAGGTCTCCCCGGAGATGGTCAAGGAGTTCCTGCTGCCGTATCAGCATGAGATCGCGGAAAAGTTCGGTCTGAACTACTATGGATGCTGTGAAGGGCTTGACCGCCGCTGGGAGTATGTCAAGGCCGCGATTCCGCGCCTGCGCCGTGTGTCGGTGTCGCAGTGGGCGAATAGCCGCAAGATGAGCGAATACCTGCAGGGCGATTATCTCTATTGCTATAAAGTCAGTCCGACCGATATCGCCGTGCCGGAGCCAGATGAGGAGTACATCCGCCGCCGTCTGCATGAGGTGCTGGATTACTGCAAGCAGAACGGCAACCGCGTTGAACTGCTGATGAAGGATAACCACACGCTGGGACACAATCCGCGCAATGCCTCCCGCTGGGTTGAGATTGCACGCGAGGAAGTTGCTAAGGTATATGGTTAATAGAAAGGCGCCCGGAACTGTGTTCCGGGCGCTGGCTTATGGTTAAGAAAAAGGACGTACCTTTCGGTACGTCCTTTATTTTGCATTTTACCAGTACTTCTCGACGTGTGCGCGGGTGACCTCGGCGGCCTTCTTGATGTTCTCCTCGTTGGAGAGCTTGTAGTAGTCGGGGCGGAATACTTCCATTGTGCACACATCGCCCTCGAAGCCGATCTTCTTGAGCGTATCAGCATAACGCTTGTGATCGAGGCAGTCGCCCGGCTCGCCCGGCCACAGGCGCTTCTCGTCGTTGTTGTAAGATGCGCCGCAGGGCATGTTCTCCATGCCGTTGAGGTGCCAAACGAAGATCTTCTTGCCGTCTGCCTTCTCCAGAGCGTCCCAGCCGGATGCCATGGCGTGGAAGTGGTACTGGTCGAGGGTGATACCAACGAGCGGGTGGTTGACTTCCTGTACGATCGCGTAAGCGTCCTCGAAGCGGTTGATCGTCATGGTCGGGCAGCCGCAGAACTCGATGGACAGCTTGATGCCATGCGGCTCAACCTTCTTGAGCATTTCCTTGATAACAGCGACAGCGTCAGCCTTGATCTCGTCCAGCGTTGCCGGTACGGTCAGATCCATCGACGGAACGACGACGATCATCTTGCACTGCAGCTTGAGGCAGTCGGCGATGATGCGGTCAAGCTTTGCCATTACCTCGTCCTTTTCCGCCTGGGTCTGCTTCATGTTGAAGAACACCAGCGCGTTGTAGGACAGCATACGCAGCTTGTGTGCCGGATCAGCGAACCAAGCCGCCAGATCGTCGATCGTGTACTTGCCGGCCGCGATTTCGCGGTCGAGGCACTCGGACTGGATGTCGATGTAGTCAAAACCGTACTTCTCGCACAGGTCGAGGTCTTCCAGTACAGAGTGGTTTTCGCAGAAGCGGTTGCAGCCTTCGTTAAAGCCGATTTTCATGATAATGTCTCTCCTTTTTTTGCTTTACTTTTTGTAGAAATCCGGGGTGCCGCCGGTGACGACCTTTTCGGCCACGCCGGAGGTCTGGCTCTTTACCAGCGCGTCAGCGGTGATGGACGCAACATAGCCGTCCCATGCGGACGAACCGCCGGTTTCGCCCTTGAGGGCGTGGTCAACCCAGTCCTGAATCTCGACGTCGTAGGAGTCGATGAAGCGCAGGATCCAGTTGTCCTCAATCTTGGTGGATACGTTGTTCGCGTAGCGCACGGTCGGGAAGGACGGGCACGGCAGGTTGATGACGCCGTTCTCGCACACGACCTCGCAGTTGATGTCGTAGCCGAAGCCGCAGTTGACGTTGACCTCAAGCACAGTCACGATGCCGGTCTTGGTCTTCATAATCATGATCTGCGGGTCCTTCAGGCCCTCATGTGCCTTGGACGAGGTCTTGGGCATGATGCACTGTACTTCGTCCCACTCGTCGTCGATCAGCCACGGCAGCACGTCGATCTCGTGGATCGCGGTGTCGGTGACAGCCATCGAGGTGGTGTAATCCGGGGCAACGCCATCCGCACGGTGCGTGCACTTGAGCACCATCGGCGCGCCGAACTTGCCCGAATCGATCAGTTCCTTGACCTGCTTGTAGCCGCGGTCGTAGCGGCGCATAAAGCCGACCTGTACCAGATGCTTGCCGGACGCCATTTCGGCATCGACAACCGCCTTGCAGTCCGCCGCAGTGTTGGCAAGCGGTTTCTCGCTGAATACCGGCTTGCCGGCCTCGATCGCCGCGATGACAGGGTCCTTGTGGAACGCGCCCGGCGTGGTGACAACGACAGCGGTAACGTCCGGGTCGTTGATCGCAGCGTGGAAGTCGGTGTAGACCTTGACGTCGCCGCCCGCGATCTCTGCGCCCTTCTTCGCGCCTTCTTCAAAAACGTCGCACACAGCGACAACCTTCGCGCCGCGGATGCGGTTCTGGATGCGCTCGATGTGCTCGCGGCCAATCATGCCGCAACCGATCACAGCAATGTTCAGTTCCATGAGAAATTCCTCCTATTAAAAATAATCAACAGCTTGTGAATAAGTATGAATGCACGCACACTGCACGCAGCGGCGGTGATTCCGCAACAGGTTTGCCGCACCATCAGGCCGCAAGGCCGAGCGGGGAGAACAGCACATATACGCCGATGGCGACCAGCAGGCCGATGATCGACACCACATGGCGGTACTTCCACGGGGTCATATCAACCGCACCGATATCCTGCACCTCGTAAACCTCGCCGGGGCGGTATTTGTTGAGCCACCACATGATGCCCAGCTCGATCGGGAACAGCACGGCCATGGCATACAGATAATGGATCGGATTATCGCTGCCCGGATAGCAGGGCTTGAGCAGCAGGAAAGCGCCATAGCATACCACGTGGAAGATCGTGATGATCTTAGGCATGCACTTGGGGCTGCGCTTGAACATAAAGATACCAAGGATGGTGCACAGTACGGGAAGCGACACAAACTGGCTCATCGAATTGAGGAAGGTCGTGATACCGCCCGCGTTCATGATAAACGGCGAAATGATGATGGCAACACAGCCGGCGATCGTACCATAGATTTTACCGACACGCACGCACTGCACATCAGATGCCTGCGGATTGATGGACGAACGGTACAGGTCGAGGGTGAACATGGTGGACGCCGAGTTGAGTACCGAGTTAAAGGACGACAGGATCGCGCCGAACATCACGGCGGCAAAGAAGCCCATAACCGGCGCGGGTACGATTTCGGCAATCAGCGCGGGGTAAGCAAAGTCGATCGCCTTGTCGCCAACCGCGGCCAGCTGCTCCTGAATGGAGGGCAGATAGAACGCGATGATGCCTGGAATGACCAGATACAGCGGGCCGAGACACTTGAGGAAGCCACAGAAAATTGCGCCCTTCTGGCCTTCCTTCAGGCTCTTGGCAGCCAGCGCACGCTGGACAAAGGACTGGTTGGTGCACCACCAATACAGGTTATTGAAGAACATACCGGTGATGATCAGCACCCACGGAACTTCGGGTTCCGGCGCGTTCCACGCGTTGATCGCATTGAGCTTGGACGGGTCGGCTTCGATAATATAGCGGATGCCGTCCAGAATACCGTCGCCGCCGGTTGCGGCGGACAGCGCGGCAAAGCCGAGGAACGGGATCATCAGGCCGCCGATCAGCAGGCCGATGCCGTTGATCGTATCGGACACCGCGACAGCCTTCAAGCCGCCGAAAATCGCATAGCAGCCGCCGATGATGCCGATAATCACGCAGATGATGGCGACAGCGACGAACTTACTTGTGCCCAGCATGCCGGAGATGTCGAAAATCTGCTCAAAGACAACCGCGCCGGAATACAGGATGACCGGCAGGTTGAGGATGGAGTACATGACTACGATAACCAGCGAGAACATGGTCTTGGTGCCGCGGCCGTAGCGCTGTTCCATCAGGGACGGAATGGTCATTGCGCCCATTTTGAGGTAGCGCGGCAGGAAGTAGTAGGCCAGCACAAGCAGCGTGAACATCGAGCCGACTTCCCAAGCGATCGGGCCCATATTGGTTTTCCAGCTCTGGCCGTTCAGACCGACCAGCTGTTCCGCCGACAGGTTGGTCAGCAGCAGCGAGCCGGCAATGACAACGCCCGGCAGCCCGCGTCCGGCAAGGAAGTAGCCTTCGGCGGTATCGAGCTTATCGTCGCGTGTTTTCCATGCGGAAATCACAGCAACCAGTGCCGTGAACAGCAGGAAGGAGATCCCCGTCCATGCGAGCGAGTGAAAGAATGACATTTGATATCCCCCTATTTCCAATGAAATCAGTTGTTTTGTTATGAAATGTTCACGTGAACGCAATCCAGAAAAGAAAAATCCGCACGACGAAAAACGATATGATGCAATCAGGCAGCTGCGTCAGCATCGCTGTACCGTGGCGGAATCTCTTTGTTGTCTCAAGAATAGCACCAGAATTTTTTTCTTTCAAGGGGGTAATCGGGCAAAAACCGAATTTCGTCATAAACAGAGAAATTCCTATCCCTTGATTCGTGAAAGTAACGGCGGAAAACCGCACTTTGCGTGCACATGCGTGCATTTTCATGTGCAAGATGGCAAAACCAGCGGCGTACGCTTTGTGCATCCTGCTTTTTGTTCTAAAAACATCGAAAAAGAGCAAAAATGCCCGTTTGCAACGCGCGTGCATTGTGATATAATTAACACACTATGAGAAAGGGGATGTGTCATATGGCAGTGACCGCGCAGCAGATCGCAGAGCTGACAGGCGTTTCGCGCGGAACAGTCGACCGCGCGCTGCACAACCGCGGCCGCGTGCGGCCGGAGGTTGCCGCACGCATCCGACAGGTAGCCGATGAGCTGGGCTACCGCCCCAATCCGATCGGACAGGCACTGGTCAAAACACCGCGCGATTTCCGGCTTGGCGTAATCCTGCAATCGGCCGAAACGCCGACGATGCAGATTGTGTGCGCCGGCGTGCACCATGCCGCCGAAGAGCTGCGTGCTTCCGGCGTCGAACTGATATTGCGCGAGGTTACAGGGCTGGATACCGAGCTAGTGCTGGAAGCGATCGAAGAACTGGTTGGCTTGGGTATTCAGGGGCTGGCCATTGCGCCCAGCACCGAAAGCGAGATCCGCCACTGTATCGACGATCTGCACGAGCATAACATCCCGGTTGTAACGCTCAACTCAGATGTTCCGGGCAGCAAGCGGCTCTGCTTTATCGGCATGGATAATTACCGCGGCGGGCAGACGGCCGCCGGCCTGATGTGCCAGTTGCTGCCGGACGGCAGCAAGGTACTGCCGTTGGCCGGGCATCTGAACAACACCGCGCATAATAACCGCCTGAACGGTTTCTTCGATGCGCTTCGGCAGGAAACAAACTACCATATGACGCTCCTCCCCTTCCAGCCCTGCTTCGACCGCGACGACTACGCCTATGAAATCACGCAGCACGTGCTGCGGGCTGAGCCCGATCTCGCAGGCATCTATGTCGCCTCCAACGGGCAGCAGGGTGTGTGTCAGGCCGTCGAAGAAATGGGGCGCAAGCGTCTTGTCAAAGTGGTCGCGTTCGACCTGAACGAGCCAAACCTGCGCCTTTTGCAGCAGGACAGCCTGAGCTGCGTGCTCGATCAGGAAGCCTTTGAGCAGGGATATCGCGCGCCTTACCTACTTTACGAACATCTGATGCACCAGAAAAAGCCGGTGCAATCGCTCATTTACACCGACATTGCTATCCGCACCAAATATAACAGCGATTTGGCAGTACCCGTATCGAATACAGGACATTGACAAAAGCCCCGGGCAATCCAGCCCGGGGCTTTTTTCTATTAGTATATAACGTCAGGCGTTTTCGCCGAAGAACAGGCGGATATCATCCTCCACCGTGCCAATGCCCGCAATGCCGAAGTTGTCCACCAGCACCTTTGCCACGTTCGGGCTGAGGAAGGCGGGCAGCGTCGGCCCGAGGTGGATATTCTTCACACCCAAGTGCAGCAGCGCCAGCAGCACAATGACCGCCTTCTGCTCATACCACGCGATATTGTAGACGATCGGCAGGTCGTTGATATCGTCCAGCCCAAAGACCTCCTTGAGCTTCAATGCAATGACCGCCAGCGAGTAGGAGTCGTTGCACTGTCCTGCATCCAGCACGCGCGGGATGCCACCGATATCGCCGAGGCCCAGCTTGTTGTACTTGTACTTGGCGCAGCCAGCGGTCAGAATGACCGCGTCCTGCGGCAGCGCCTTGGCAAAGTCAGTATAGTAATTGCGGGACTTCGCGCGGCCGTCGCAGCCTGCCATAACGACAAATTTGCCGATCGCGCCGCTTTTCACCGCGTCGACAATCTTATCCGCAAGGGCGAGTACCTGATTGTGCGCAAAGCCGCCGATGATCTCGCCGCGCTCGATCTCCTCGGGCGGTGCGCAGCGCTTAGCATGCTCGATGAGTGCCGAGAAATCCTTTGTCTCGCCCGGCGCGCCCGGAATATGCGTGCAGCCCGGATAGCCTGCCGCGCCAGTCGTGTACAGCCGATCTTTATAGGACGGCGCAGGCGGTACGATGCAGTTGGTCGTCATCAGGATCGGGCCGTGAAAGGACGCAAACTCCTCCTTCTGTTTCCACCACGCGTTGCCGTAGTTGCCGAAAAAGTGCGGGTACTTCTTAAATGCCGGATAGTAGTGCGCGGGCAGCATCTCGGAGTGGGTGTAAATATCCACGCCCGCGTCCTTGGACTGCTCCAGCAGCATTTCAAGGTCGCGCAGGTCGTGGCCGGACACCAGAATACCCGGACGCGTACCGACGCCGATGTTAACCTTGGTGACCTCCGGATGGCCGTAGGCCTCGGTATTCGCCTTGTCGAGCAGCGCCATCCCCTGCACGCCGTACGCGCCCGTTTCAAGTGCCAACGCGGTCAGGTCGTCCGCCGACAGACTGTCATCCAGCGTCGCGGCGAGTGCACGCTGCAGGAAGGCATCGACTTCCTCATCGTCACGCAGCAAAGCGTTTGCGTGCTTGGAATACGCCGACAGACCTTTCAGGCCGTAGGTGATCAGCTCACGCAGCGAGCGGATATCCTCATTTTCCGTGGCCAGCACGCCGACCGTCGCGGCTTTGGCCGCGAAATCCGCTTCGTCCGCTGTCCAGCGGGCGGCCTCGGGCAGCGTGTCCGGGTCACTGACCTGTGCAAGCAGGTCAGCCTTGACAGCCAGCGTCTCGCGAATACGGGCAACGATCGCATCCTTGTCAAAGTTCGCGTTTGTGATCGTGATGAACAAATTGAGCGTGATCAGATGGTTCACATCGCTGGACACCGCCGCCCCTTGCTGACGCAGGCGGGTGGTCACGGCGGACAGGCCCTTGGTCACATAAACCAGCAGATCCTGCATGGCAGCAACATCCGCGGTCTTACCACATACGCCCGCATGCGTACAGCCCTTGCAGCCTGCGGTTTCCTGACACTGATAACAAAACATTTTCGGTTCCATCAATAAAATCCTCCTTGTCGGCCGCGCAGTCTACTGCGCAATGGTTGACCTTTGATTTGGAGTATACTATACTCAAAGCAAACCGTCTGTTGTTAAAACAACATTGGAGGAATTTTCATGAACCGGATCGAACTGCCGCCCTGTCCCCTGTTTGACGGCATCACACCCGCGCAAAGCGCCGCCATGCTGGACTGTCTGGGTGCGACACAGCGCACCTTCGACAAGCATGCACGCCTGCTGTCCGCAGGCGACACGACTGCTGCGCTCGGCTTGATACTTTCGGGCAGCGCGTTGATCCAGAGCGACGACCTGTGGGGCAACACGACCGTACTCGACCGCGTGAGACCGGGGCAAATCTTCGCTGAAACCTATGCCTGCACAGGCGAGCCGCTGCTGGTCGACGTGGTCGCAGCCGAACCGTGCACCGTTCTGTTTATCGACGTCGGCCGCGTACTGCATGTCTGTTCCAACACCTGCGCGCACCACGAGCGGCTGATCCGTAACCTGCTGACCCTGTCCGCACAGAAAAATCTGGGGCTGTCGCGTAAAATCTTCCACACGTCGTCCAAGTCCATCCGCGGACGGCTGCTGTCCTATCTGTCCTATCAGGCGCGGCGATGCGGCAGCCGCACGTTTACCATCCCCTTCGACCGACAGCAGCTGGCCGACTACCTGAACGTCGACCGCAGCGCGTTATCCAATGAGCTTGGCAAGATGCAGAAAGAAGGGCTGCTGCAAACACAACGCAGCCGGTTCGTTCTGCTCTGCGACGAAGAGCAGCTCCCGGAGGAATAGTGAATTGTGCGGCAGTATTCCCCGCCGACATGCTGTTAACCAAATAAAAAAATCCCGAAACCAAAGGCTTAATAGTGATAAGGTACTATTTAGCTTTGCAAGGGGCAGAGAACGGTGTGACCGCAATGGTCACGCCGTTTTTCTGCGTCCAGGGGTAGATTTCGCAACAACAGGCTCGGAAATCACAGGAATCTCTACGTCATCCACGAAGTTGAAATAGATTTTCACCTTCTGTACCCGCTTGCCGCTGGATTTGTCCGGCGCAAACACCTCAATCTTCTTGATATATTCATTGACTATCGTAGGTGTCAATTCCGGCACATCCACATACTTCTGGGTTAGAGCGACAAAGGCATCTACATCTGCACTCATGGTTTCCTGTGTTTCCAGCCATTCTTCCGTCACTTCAATTTCGAGTTTTAACCGCTCCTGTTCTGCCTCGTAATCGGCGGTCATTTTCTTGTACCGCTCCTTGCTTAGATCGCCCAGGACAAAATCCTCATAAAGTCGGGACAGAAGAACATCCAGGTCAGCCAGCCGTTTCTTGGCCTGCTCCACTCGCTTCCGATCTTCACGGATGCTGCGTTCCTGATCGGAACGGCGACATTGTAGCCATTCCTCCTGAAAACTCTCCGCATCCTGCCGGATATAGGCATTGACCGCCCGAATGCGCTCCAACACCAGTTCTCGCAGTACATCTTCCCGGATATAGTGGGCAGAGCAGGTGCCTCGACCGCTTTTGTAGCTGGAGCATACATAATGGTCTTGCTTGCCGTCAAAGCTTTTGCAGGTAGCAAAGTGCAGCTTATTCCCGCAATCGGGACAGAACAGAAGCCCGGAGAACAATCCCTGCCGTTCCGCTTTTGTGGGACGGCGTTTGTTTTTTCGCAACTCCTGCACCCTGTCCCACTGAGCCTGAGAAACGATTGCTTCCTGCGTATCAGGGAAGATACACATATCTTCGATGGCATTGGGAATCCGTTTTTTCAGCTTGTAGGATTTGGAATAGGTCTTGAAATTGCAGGTACAGCCGGTGTACTCCATCCGTTCCAGAATACCCGCAACCGATTGACCAATCCAATGGTAGGGGCGCTCCGGCATTTTCTTACGCTTTTTCGGGTCAGGATGGTTTTCCGACTGTTTGGCATACAGTGCCTTGGTAGTCAACACCTTATCCTGCTCCAGTATGCGGGCAATCTGTTCCGGCCCCTTGCCGTCAATAGCCAAGTTAAAGATGCGCTTGACTACTGGGGCGGCATCCTCGTCAATGATCCAATGGTCTTTATCGGCGGGATCAGTGCGATAGCCATAGGGCGGTTTTCCCAGATGCTTTCCGCTGGTGCCTTTCTGACGGAATACGACCCGGACTTTTTTGCTGGTGTCCCGTGGATACCATTCGTTGAACAAATTACGAATAGCGGCAAAGCCGTCGCTGTCACCTCGTTCACTGTCCACACCATCATTGACGGCGATAAAACGCACGTCGTAGCTGGGGAAAATGATGTCCGTGTACTGCCCAACGGTCAGGTAATCTCGACCAAACCTACTGAGATCTTTGACCAGCCAGCAACCGACAAGCCCCTGCTTAACCAGTGTAAAGCCTTCCTGCACGCCAGGGCGGTCAAAATTGGTTCCCGTATATCCGTCATCCACCAAAATTTTCAGGTTGGTGTAGCCATGCTCGGCTGCGTACCGGGTTAAAAACTCTTTTTGATTCTGTATCGAATTTGATTCTCCATCCAGTGCATCCTCATTGCTGAGGCGGCAGTACAGGATGGTGATTTTCTGCTGATCCAACATAGCGTCCTCCTTTACGGTTGGGTCAGCTGACAGAATCGGTGTGCATGATGATATTGTAGCATGAATTTGAGTCTGTGTCATGAACAAAGCGCCTCCTTATCCGAGAAAATGAGCCGTTTTACCTTGTGGGTAAGCGGCTCATTTCCATCACATACAGTCTCCAGCAGATACCAGGTATTTCCGATTTTCCGTTCCACTGTACCGGTGAACGGATTCATCCGGTTTTCCCAGCGTTTCCGGCATTCTTCCAGAAAATCAATCGGCGGTTCGAAAATCGGGTCAAAGCAGGATTCAATGTCGATATAACCATAGTCGGGTTCGTTCATAAAATCTTTGTGTTTTCTCATGCAGTTTCCTCCATCAATTAAAGTTCCATATCGTGCGACTTGCGGCGGGAAGGCTGATCGTGCTGCTTTGTTTGCCGGGTTCGTGTCAAAATGGCGTCAAGAAAAGCCCGCACCTTTTCGGGTGCGAGCTTGACAGCTTCCAGATAAGGCCGTGCCTGTTCTTTCAGCGACTCGTATCGCTGTTTCCATACAGTGGCGCTCTTTTTCGCTTGTTGTAGCTTTTCCTCCAAACGGCTGTTTTCTGCCTTGGCAAGAATCCCATTGACCGCATAATCTTTGAGTGTGCTGCACTCGGATGGGGTCAAAGTGATATTGCCGGTGATCGTCTTTTTCCCCATGGAGCGGATTTCCTGTACGGTCAGGGCGGCAGTGCGCTGTTCTTTGGTCTGCCTTTGCAGGGATTGCAGCTCTTTTTGTTTTTTCTCAACAGCAGCCTGTGCGGTGTCCAGCGCCTGCTCTGTCTGAGCGATTTGAGCGGTCACATCTTCCAGCCGCTGCTGTTCCTGTGCTACCTTGAACTGGGTCACCGTCAGATGTTCCTCGGTGCTGCCACGCTCTCCACGCTCCACATCCGTATATCCGGCAGCTTTCATATAGTTGAAGAAATCGTCTTGCAGGACACTGTATGATGTCCGCAGGACTTTCTTGCCCTTAGAGGTCAAAAGCGGATTGCCCTGCTCATCCAGAGCTACCTTGGATTCCCACTTTTTACTGCGGCTGACCTGCATAATGGTCTCCTTGACTGTACCCACAAGGGCCTTATCTTTGCACCGCTTCGACCAGAGAATCTGTTTTTCCACCACCGGGATATAGACCACGTGAAGGTGGTAGTGATACACATCCTGCCCCAGAGCTTCCGACATAGCCCGGTTGCGTTCATCGGCGTGCATGACGGCAGAGAGGATATACTGCTCACCGCCCACGATCTCTACGGCAGCTTTGTATGCATCGGTGTAGAATTGCTTGGCATATTCGTAGCCACCGTGGTTATGGAAGTAGGCAGAGTTCACATCAAAAATCAGTTCCCCGTATTTCACCGCATCGGCTTTCAGACCACGGGTAGAGATAACGCCATCGGCAATCAACTGATCGAACATGGCGGCATAGTTGTCGGTGGGTGCTTTGAAGTGGATATTCCGGTAGGTCTGGGTGGTATCAATATCCTGGTTGGAGTAGCTGTCCTTTTCTCGTTCGTTATGTTCCTGAACTTTTGCCACATCATCAAGGGTGGGCAAGTCCTGGTTACGGGCAAAGGTGCGGTCGATTCCGTCGTTTCTGGCCATAAAAATCAGCTCCTTTCCGTTGTATGGCAGATGGCTGAGGGACGGGGATGCACTTCCTGCGGGAAGTGTAATAACCCACTATGACACTTTCATCCCTAAGGGCTGCAAAGTGCCGTGGGCTCTCCGAGGGGGAATGCGGCATCTGCGGATGCCTTGCCGCCTTTAGAGGTTTGTGTGTGGTACCCAAATCCTCAAAAGGCGGTGTGACCGACAGCCTCTCCGCAATCTCGATTGCTTCATTTCTGCCGCTCACAGGCAGAGCAGATTTTTCAAATCCACTCTGCCATCCATCTCCAAATCTGCAGATTTGGAGATGGGGATGGGAGATACGGTGGGTAAGAACGGCGGACATTATTTGTCCCTCCGCTTCTGCCATACGAGATCATAGCCAAGGGCATCGGCAAGCTGTACCGCCTCTACATACCGCAGAGACTCCCGCTGGAGCTTATTGGACAGGTTTGAAACGCTGTCGCTCCAACCGTAATCCTCAGAAAGCCGGTCAACGACTTCCTGCATCGTGTAGCCGGAACGCACGATGTAAGACTTGATTTCATTTCTCAAATTGGATTTCATAGAAAATACCTCATTCTTTCATGAAATGGTTTTATCGTGGAGCATACACGCTGCACGGTACAGTTAATCTTAATTACTTCTCAAAAATCGCTCAGAACTGCGCCCATGAAGAGCTGTCCGCAACAGTACCCCATCGACTTTGCCATTAGGTGGGCTTGCAAGCGAAACCGTGAAAATAGCCACTTTCCCGCATACCACCATCACCGTTCTGTAAATCACCGAATGATGATTTGTGTTCTGTTTACGGTAGGGTTTTTCACTGTTTGCACAACCATTGATTGAGAAATGCGGATTTTAGAGCGCCCTCTGAGCCGAACAATAAAAAATGAACTTCGATTTTTTTCGTTCGTGCGTTCCTTCGTTCCACAAGCCGCACCCGATCAGGAACGCATGAACGCACGAACAGAAGGTTTTGAAGTTTCATTACAACTCCATAGGTGAGAGCAGAACATAAATGCCCATGTATCCCCGGCACCGTTTTCCCCCGCCGATGTGCAGGTTATTGACCGGCTCCAAATGGTAGCGTTCAGCATTCTGGCTGAGCTGGTTTGCGAAGCTCTTTGGGGACAGCGGTTTTTCTGCATTGTCCTCACACCACCGCTTATAGGCTGCATACAGATTTTTGGTGCTGGCTTCATAATCGGCCTTGAATGCCACATAACCCTCAGAATCGAGAAAGTCCAGAATGTTGTTGGCATCCCGGACTGCGGAAGTGATATTGTCCTTGGCTCTCTGGCTGATGGTAAAGTGATAGTGATTGGCGATCAGCCGCCGCAATCCCTCCAGCATCCAGAGGAAGAGCCCCTCTTTTTCGGCAATCAGCTTCTCGGCAAGAAACGGGTCATCGAACCGATCCGCAGGCTTGTCTTTGGTGGTCAGAATGATCTGACGGCGAAAGAAACCGTCGCTGCGGTCGTGAAGCGCAGTCAATGCCCCGTTGCCGAAGCAGAGGAAACGCACATAAAGCAGCCCCTGATAGCTCTGTTCTCTCTTCCGTTCCAAATCCATCCGCAGTTCTGCTGTCACGATGGATTTTACATAGTTGGTCTTGGTCAAGGCATTCATGTCCAAATCATCGTCCAGCATGAGCAGCTTGCCTTCCAGGTCGGCTCTGGCGAAACGACTGTTCTCTACTTTCTGGATGGAAGTGGTGTTCATGTTGAGCCCGAAAATGGCGTTCATCACCACACCGATCCGGCTTTTGCCCTCGCCGCCCTTGCCGATCAGCATGAGCATTTTCTGGCCCTTGGTGGATGGAATCAGGCAGTAGCCCAGATATTCCTGCAAGGCGGGAATATCCTCCGGCTCCAGTAGTTCCGAAAGAAAGCGCAGCCAGTGCTCCGGTGCCGGAGCATCAGCCCGATAGGATACCGACAGACGGTTGCTGCAATACTCTTTTTTCTCTGTAAACGTGCCGTCCAGAAAACAAGTGCCGTTCGCCACATGGATGCGGTCACATTGCAGGGGCAAAGGGTCTGCGTATGCCGCCAGCTTTAACGTCTTGAGCACCTGCTCCACCGTCTGTGCGACCTTGTCATGCAGCCAGGGCGAGATTTCCTCATAAATCGTTCTCTTCAATTTGCTTTCATCCGGCAACGGGCCATCCACAGTATAAAAGTGGTCATTGATACAGCGCATTGGATGCCGGGACAGGAAATCCAGGCAGTATTCCGGCTCGACGATTTTCCCCTTATCATCGATCCAAACAGGGTTGTTCATGGTATCGCCCCTCTCTCAGGCGGGCCTGTAATTTGCGGATGTATCCGTCTGCCGTTAGATTACTCACGGTTTCGCCTCGTTCATAGGAATCGCCTTGCAGCAGGACGTCCAGCTGATACTCTGCCCATGACAGACGGTGGCAGGCTTCCACAAACCGCTCGTCCAGCACATCTTCCGGCGTTTGTGGTGCATACCGTTTTTCCCAATCCAGGAGCAGCCGCCGATACTCGTTCAAAACAGAAAAGCACAGCCGCTCGTTCTCACGAAGCTGCTGTGCTTTGGTTTTGTGTTTCATTTTCCGGCGAATTGCTTCCGGCAAGGGCTTGTCCAGTGCAAGGTGAAAGTCCGATGCCAGTTTTCGGGCCGCATCATACAGCCGAAGATCAAACAGTTTGGCGGTCAGGTCGATCACATCCCCGTGTTCCCCACAGGCGAAACAGTGGTAGTGGTCATCCGATACATACAGGCTCGGATGACGGTCATTATGGAACGGACATAGTGCCATGCCATGGTGGTTGACATCGATTCCATATGTCTGTGCTGCTTCCTGTGTGTTGATACTGGCTTTCACCACTTCAAACAGATTCATACCGATTCCCTCCATTTCCTTTTTGATGGGGTAGTTTTCTCACCCCTCTGTATAGGTTATGGGGAAAATCAAAAAAAACAGGCCAATGGCATGACAAGCTGTTTTCAAAAAACATGACAAGGCCTTTGTTGTGTGCTATTATGAAAATAGAAAAACATGACAGGAGGGAGAAGATGGATCAGATTATCAACCATGCCGTTTTATCTCTGGATTTCTGGCAAGACACCGTAACCTATGAGGGGTGTACGATGCCCACAGGAACCATTGGCTGTGAGGTACTGAACATCCCAGACAGCACTATCGAAAAGCTGGATACTCCCTGCAATGTGCTGAACCAGCTGCTTCAGGGGATGAACACCGGTTCCGTGGATATGGAGCTGCTGCCGCAGGTGCAGCAGGCCGCTGGCGAGATCATCTCCTTTTTGCAGGTTACACCACCCTTCTCCCGCTTGAATCGAAGCTACTTTGAGCAAAAACTTGCAGCCATTTTTTCCGAAGAATATATGGAGGACACCAAAGCCTATTTGCAGCTTACCCAGCAGGAGCAGCTGATTTGTGCTTTGACCGGTCAGTACGGCAAGGCAACCATGCTCGTCCGAATCGCGCAGGTGCTGGGGCATCTGAGTTATTCTCTGGGGCAGTACAAGGAAGCCCTGACGAAATTTGCAGAGCGGTTGAATGAGCCAGGCTATGAGCGTACCCCGGACGGTTATGCGGCAATGTTCGGACAGTTTTTCAAAGGTGAGCCAACTCTGTCGCTGGATAACCCGGCCTGGATGACCCTGACCAATGCTTCGGTGCAGTATGTAGCCGCCACTCGGCCCGGAAAGACGGAGCCGCAGCTGGTCAAGCGGATGCACTATGTCTCCTTTGTGGGGATGTTCCGTTCCGATCTGTTTGAGGGGCTTTGTGTGGGCCATGCGCCCAAGAAATGTCCTATCTGCGGCAGATGGTTTCTCACCATTGACGCACGGCACACCAAATACTGCGGCGGACTGGCCCCCGGCGACCAACGGGGACGGACGTGCCGACAAATCGGCAATCTGAGAGGCCGGGAGCAGCGGGAGCTTGCAGACGATCACCCCATCAAGGCCATTTATACCCGCCGTATGAACACCATCCTGCAAAGCACCCGCCGTGGAAAGCTGGATGAAGGAACGGCAGCAGCTATGAAAAAGCTGGCAAAAGATAAGATGCTCCGTGCGCTTTCAAATCAGCGTTATGCCAGCACTGTCTATGAGCAGGAAATGACCCAAGATGCACTGCTGAAAGCAGTAGAAAAGGACTAAGCAACGAAACACCAGAAAGGCGGTGAGGGAAAATGGATACAGCGTGGTCATGGGAGCTACCCGGCTACTGTGCCAAATACAGCTTTCTGACGGACCCCAAGGGTCTGACCATGCGGGAAGTGGAACGTATCTTTCAGCTTGACTCGGAACCGCCTGTTCTGGAAAATATGAACGACTACATCATTGAGGCTGTGCGGAGGCGTGAATTGCGCTGGTTCTCCTTTTTCCTGCACTGCTATGAAAATCGGCTTAATGGCCGTGTTCGCCGTTTCCTGCTGCGGGAGGGACTGGATCGCTATAACCCTGAACGCTTTTTGGACTACAAAATGGGCTGCGTGCTTGCCATGTTGGACTGTCTCCGGGGATACGATCCCGCACAAGTGGCGGATTTTCTGACCTATGCCCATCATTTTATCGAGAACGCTCTTTTGACCTGCCGGATGCAAGAGGAGACTGGTTCCTTTGAAAATGTGGATGAGTACAAGGCTGTGCGTGGAATTGCATGGCTCTACAATCAATCCGGTCAGTCTGAACAGGCGGCGATCCAGAAATATGCCCAGAAACATAACTGCTCAAGTGAAACCGCAGCGAAGTTTTTGGAGTTGGCCAAGCAAAACCGAAGCCGTGTTCCGTTTTACCAAACCGTACAGGACGAGGACAGCGAAGAAACCGGCGAGGATGTCAGCCAGGATGACCATTGGGACTATGCGGAGATTCTATGGAACGGTATCCGGGCTGAAGCTATCCGGGAGGCATTTGAAAAGCTGAATTACCGGGAGCAGACCCTTTTGGAAAAACGAAACGCCATCTGTATGACCTGTGGACGGGTCAGCCCCGTCAGTACCCGGTTAACCTTTGAAGAACTGGCAGTCCTCTTTGAGGGCAGCACGGCCAGCGGTGCAGAACGAGCCTACCGCAAAGCCGTGGAGCATTTGGCCTGTTTGCTGACAGAAGCCGGAGTGCTTCACATGATTCGCCTGAAACGCAAATCCCAGACCAAACACAAAAAGAAAATCGCCGCCGCTGTCTACCTGTATCAGGTGGACAACGACGGCGAATGGGGTGAGATTTCGTTTGATTTTGAGGCTGGAACAGCGGAGATTATCCGCTTGGCAGAGTGGGATACGACGGTAAGTAAGAAATTTGCAAAACAGGCAATCTATCATCTGCAAACTTCTCCAAATCATAATCTGCCCAAAGATGGGATAATGATATTTGAAATATGATTCCCATATTTTAAGGCTGAATATCTTCCACCTTATTTGACGTCGTGCAGTTCTTTATACAGACGATCCGCCAAAGCTCTCATCACAGCCTGATACTTATCTGCATCCAAGAAGAGTTGCTCATATGCTGCGGTGTTCTCCATATAAGCTTCCTGTGCGGTTGTATCAAAAATACCCGGGAAAAGACTTCTCTCATATACTTGGCGATCCTCGGTCTTTGCGGCTTTTTTTGCTTTAGAATCCTTGCGCATTTTTTGATACAGCGTATCAACCATTACACGGTCTGCATCTGTGAATTCACCATAAAATTCTTCATTGATGCGCTGAATGATCTCGTCCAATGGACTGGTACGATCTTTCTGACCGCCAGCTCGTTTTGGCTGAGTCGGTTTCCAAGAGCCAGGCTTGCTTTCAAGTTCGATTGCACCTTCATATGTCTTTTCCAGACGATAATATTCCAGCTTGACTCTATTATCAAGGTCAAATGGCTGTACGGGATCGGAGGGAAGCAACTTTGCCAAGTAAGAGCAGAAAACGTACTCTTTGTGCAGTTCCTTATCGAACATACGGGTAATTTGAGAAATGTAGTTATACCACTTAACGAGCGCACGGACTTCTCTACGAAACTGATAGCGTTGCTCTTGATTGAGTCCGTTGTACTTATCAGCCACAGGCTTTAGCGCATTGGATATCTTTCCCTGAGTCAGATTTGCCTTGCGCACATCCGGGTCAAAATAAATACTGGAAACTTCTTCAATATCCTCATCTGTATAGATGCCAAAACCACGAAGAGTTTTCTGTGTTGTGTAAATCAAATCAAAGTTGATTTCTTCATCCAGGCTGGTCTCCTGATAGAACTGCTGGAAAGCTTCACGGATGCGTTCAATCGGATTTACAAAATCGAGAATATAGGTGTCCTCTTTGCCAGGGTAGATACGGTTGACACGGCTCAAAGTCTGAACAGCCTTCACATCACGAAGCTCTTTGTCAACAATCATCGTGTGAAGAAGCGGTTCATCAAAGCCTGTCTGATATTTTTCCGCAACAATGAGAATATTGCCTTCCTCGTGGAATACAGCCTTTGTCTGACTTTCCTTCACCCGATTTCCGTTGCGATCTACATTCATACCGCTTTCGGTGTATTCAGTACCTGTCGGGTCATCCGGGTCTTTCAGGCTCCCGCTAAAAGCAATCATGATTTCTACATCGTCGTAATTGTTGCTTTCAAGATAACGCTTAATTTCATGATAGTAACGGACTGCCGCCAGCCTGGACGCAGTAACTACCATCATCTTTCCACGGCCACCGATTTTCTTTTTTGTGACCTCACGGAAAGTCTCTACAATAATAGCTGCTTTCTGCTGAAGGTTGTGCGGATGTAATTCCTCATAGCGTCGAATCGTTCTAACAGCCTTAGAGGTAGGGACTTCCGGATTGTCCTGGACATTCTTTGCGATTTGATAACACATTTTGTATGTGGTATAGTTCGCTAAAACATCCAGGATAAATCCTTCTTCGATAGCCTGTCGCATCGAATAGATGTGGAAGGGATGGAAAGAACCATCCGGTTGAGGTTCGCCGAAAATTTCCAGGGTTTTGCCTTTGGGCGTTGCAGTAAAGGCAAAGAAACTCATGTTGCTGTGTTTACCTTGGCTGAGCATTTCTTGCACAAGAATATCGTTTGCCTCGACTTCTTCGATAGCCTTTTCTTCCAGTTCAGCATATTCTGCAAGAGCATCGCTCACATCGGCAAGAGCAGCCTTGAGTTTTAATGCGCTCTGTCCGGTCTGGCTGCTGTGTGCTTCATCTACAATAACCGCATAATGCTTACCAACAGCGGACTCGACTTCGTTGTAAATCACTGGGAACTTCTGCAAAGTGGTAACAATGATACGCTTTCCATCGTTAATGGCATCACGCAGAGCACCAGAGTTTTTCTTTTCATCAATGGTAACCACACTTCCCAAAGTATGGTCAAAGCTGGAAACTGTGGTCTGCAACTGTTGATCGAGAATACGGCGGTCTGTAATAATGATTACGCTGTTAAAAATTGCATCGTTGTTTTCGTTGTGGAGGCTGGCCATACGGTAAGCCGTCCAAGCGATAGAATTGGACTTGCCGGAACCGGCACTGTGTTGGATGAGATAGTTATGTCCAGCGCCATTAGTTCTAACATGATTGACCAGTTGACGCACGACATCCAACTGGTGATACCGTGGAAAAATGACTTTGCTGCTGACGGTTTTCTTTGTGGAACCGTCCGGCAAAGTCTCTTTTTTTTCTGTTCTCTCGTAGTTAATGAACTTTTGCAGAATATCCAACAAGCTATCCTTCCGGAGGACTTTCTCCCAGAAGTATGAAGTTACATAGCTGCCATCGGCGCTTTTGGGATTACCTGCACCGCCATCCTTGCCTGCACCGGCACTGCCTTGATTGAAAGGAAGGAATGTTGTCTCCGGGCCTTTCAGCTGGGTAGTCATATATACATTGTAGAGGTCGCAGGCAAAGTATGCGAGAACACGCTTATTAAATCCGAATGCCGGTTCATTAGGGTTGCGGTCATATTGCCACTGACGCATAGCGTCATCCACCGACTGCCCGGTGAGCTGATTCTTCAGTTCAATCGCCACAACGGGGATGCCGTTGACAGCCAGCATCATATCGACTGTATTTGTGTTGCGTTTAGAATAGTGCCACTGGCGGATACACTGGCAGACATTCTTTTGGTAGTTGGTGATGGACACCTCGTTTAGCTCAGACTCTGGCTTAAAATAGCACACCCGAAAATTGATGCCACGATGCTTAAAGCCGTGACGCAGAACAGAAATCAGTCCATCCTGTGTGACGGCATTTTCAAATGCCTTATAAAACTGCCGAATAGGGTTGATCGTACACATCCGCTCGAAGCGTTTCCATGCCATGGGCTGGGTGCTTTTTACGAAATCGGTCAGAGTGACGATGTCCAGAAACATATCCTTGCTTTCATCGCTACAATAACCGGCATCCGTTGCCTTTGTCCATCCACCATCCTCAGAAACAAGGTAGGACTCTATGAATTCTTCAAAGCGTTTTTCTGTTTCGTTCATGGTCACACCACCTTTCTTTTGCCCGTTACCACTTCATAAATAAGAGAACGTTTATATTTTTCAAGCTCATCAATCAATGCCTGTTTTTCGAATATAAGAGAATTAATATTTGTACATTTCTCATCTAAATAAGCCACAATTCTTTCCTGTTCCGCTATTGGAGGAAATGTAATTAAAGCATTTTTTACATAAGTCGGAGATACTCTTTTCAATCCTGCGACACCTGTCATACTGGCAACACCACCAGAAATGAATTCATCGGTCTGCAACCAGTATAAAAGAAAACGAGAATTAATAAATATTGCTCTTATATTAAATAATTCTGAACTGCCAAAGGCGTATCCGTTCTCAAGATTATTCATGATGCAGACATTCCTATTCTCAAAACATGGCGTTACTTTAGCAAGTGCAATATCACCGTTATTGAATTTACTGTACGAACTACTATCATTAGATAATGGAGCAGTACGGGGTATCCGGCGATCAGTACGAATGCACTCCATTGGTGCATATGAGACCATACTTTCAGGAGAAATATTTGGTTTTGAACAACTCGGTTCAAATTCAACAACATATTTAATGCGTATTGTACTCCAATCTGTTGGAATGGAACCTATTCGAGCAATTCCAGAGTCTTTATAAGTTGTCCCAGATGCGATTCCTTTGGTTACGCAATGAAAAATAACAGATGATTTCCACTTCTTATATTCGTCAATGCTAACTTTTGCCTCATCAATAATGGTGTCAATCCGAGTGCATTTTTTATCAAGAAAACTTGCAATAGCATCTTGTTCATCTTGGCTTGGCAGAACCATTCTCAGTTCCTTTACCTCTGCATAATTTAATCCTTGTCGCACACCAGAACCCATACCATAAAATCCTTTTTTCAGGTCAAAGGCATGGAGCAGGTAGTACAAGTATTTTGAATTGCTTGTGTTGATTGGACGCAAGGTTGTGTAAGCGGAGGTAATAATACCACGCTCTGTGGCCAAACCTACCCGAAGACTTGTATGATCGTTCTGTAAATCTGTTAAACGAAGGACAATATCCCCATCTTCGATAATGTTATAACCGTCAAAAGATGCAGGGAGAAGGCCATCCGGTGAATCAATATCTTTACGTTTGATCTTGCCGTAACTCAAAGACAACAGATTCTTTTCCTGAAGATTGCTGTTTTTTTCCTTGACCTGGGTCACAAGTTGATACAAGGTGTGGACACGCCAGTGAGAGGGAACACTGCCTATCCATTCAATACCACTATCTTTTGTTTTTTCATAGGTAGTAATTTCACTCATTGTGCTCACCACCATTTCCGAACAATGCCTGCAATTTCTCCATCAGTACCTTTTCACGGGCCGCAATGCGTTTTGCAATATCAGCTGCCGGTTCCAGTTCCTCATATTCATAGAAGGTACGAGTGAATGGAATCTCATACCCAACCTTGGTCTTGCTTTTGTCAATCCAAGCACCCGGACGATAAGGGAGAACTTCCCGTGCAAAATAAGCATCCACATCTTCATCAAGTGGAACACTTTCAGTGTCACGCTTGGAGGTATCGGCTACTGGCTTTCCTTTTTTCACAATCGGGTTGCCATCGTCATCCAAAGCAGGACTTTCCACTGTAATTTTATTGTAGCCAAGCGATATGGCATCAAGCACTTTGCTTTTGCAAGTCAGCACTGTTTTTTTATCTTCTAAGGTCTTTGTAAAAATTGCACTTCTATATTCGCTGTATGCCTGCGTGATCAAATTGCGGCAAGATTCCGTAATATCTACACGCTTATTACCGATAGGACGTCTACGTGCCTCACAGCACTTGCTGGCATCAATCAACAAAATGCGTTCTCTATGTGTTTCGGGTTTGTTTTTGGATACTATCCAGACATAGGTTGCAATTCCGGTGTTATAAAAGCTGTCATTGGGAAGCTGAACAATAGCATCCAACCAGTCATTCTCAATAATATAGCGACGGATTTCACTGGGGCCACTTCCTGCATCTCCTGTGAAGAGAGAGGAACCATTTTGGATAATAGCCATTCTGCCGGTGTCCTTCAATTTTGCAATGCCATTCAGCAAGAACAGCATCTGCCCATCGGATTTTTGAGGTAAGCCAACACCAAACCGACCGGCATCGCCCAGTTTGTGTTCTTTCTCCACATCAGCCGCTTCACGCTTCCAATCGATACCGAATGGAGGATTGGAAATAATGTAGTCGAAGGTATAGCCCTTGAATTTATCCGCATTCAAGGTGTCGCCGAACTGCATGTTTTCAGGATCTCCACCACGGATCAGCATGTCCGCTTTGGCGATACCAAAAGTAAAAGGGTTGATTTCCTGGCCATAACAGATGATTTCAGCCTCTTTGTCAAGGGCGTGAACACGCTCTTCCATACAGGTAAGCATCTGACTGGTGCCCATCGCCATATCGTATACAGTCTTGGCAGGGGCATCCTCGCCGGAAAAATCCGCATTCATGGTAAGCAAGTCACACATCAAATAAATAATGTCACGGCTGGTGAAGTGCGCACCTGCTTCTTCATCATAACTCTCAGAAAAACGCTGAACAAGGTTTTCGAATACATAGCCCATATCAATTGCGGAAATTTTCTCAGGATTCATATCTGCATTGTCAGCAGTAAAGTCGCTGATAACCTGATACAGAACTCCCGCATCCGCCATACGCTCGATTTGCGTAAAGAAGCCCATATTCGCCAGAATGTCAATAACATTATCGGAGAAGCCGTTGATGTACGCCTCGAAATTGGTCTTAATATTCTCTGGGTCAGCTTTCAGTCGCTCGAAGGTGTACTGGCTGGTATTGTAAAAACGATAGCCAGATGCAGTACGCAGAAAACCATCTTTGACGGCTAACTGTTTCACCTTTTCATAAGTGGCCAGCACTTTCTCTCTGGTCGGGAGTAAGCAGTCATGAAAACGCTTAATCACGACCATGGGCAAAATAACCAGACCATATTCATGAGGCTTATATGCTCCAAATAGACTGTTCGCCACATTCCATATCAGATTTGCTTTTTCTTGAATGTTTGTACCGACTATTTTGATCTTTTCATTGGTATCCATAATCTCGTTCCTCCCTAATATTGGCTGAGATCTCATTGATTTTCTCGGTTAAACGACTTGACTTAATGCCGTATCGCCACAGTTCTCCGTTTTCTTCCATGGTGTCGTGAGTTATAGAGAAGATGCAGCGACCACGCATTACATCGAAAATGCAGTGCGGCATATCCTTGATAGCGTCACAGATGCCTTGCACCGCAAACTGATAATTGTTGGGTGGCTTCTCGCCCAGTGTCAAAAATCCGCTTAATTGCTCGCCAAAGATATCAATAATATCACCAACTGCCAAAAACTCATCTACCTCTGTCGGAATCTGGTCTGCCCATGTTCGGAGATCTTCCATCGACCACTTGGTTTCCATAAGCTCCAACAATCTCTGATGGTGATTGTAAGCCCGTTGTAACCTCGGCCTACTCTTCATCCCTTCCTTGATTCTGGGAACGACAGTTCTATCATCCAGGTCTTTGTGGAGTACCGTCAATCGCCGGTCTTTATGAACCACCGGAAATCGCTTTCCGTCGGAATGGATAATATCAAGCATAGCGTTTCTGGCATATCGCTGAATCGCCTCATCGGTCACCACAATTGAAGCCATTGGAAAGTACTGATTCACAGCATTAAATAAGCTATCGACTGGGTCTACATATATAGTTTCAACTTGTTTAGCATCCAATGTTTTCAGAAATGCACCACAGGTTTCCTCAGATGAATCTCGTAAAATATCCAGGCAATAAACCTCATCATCCCAAATCCCTAAAACAGCGGGATAGAACTCCCCAAAAAACACTACCTCGACAATGCTAATGATATGCGGTGTTCTGATCGGGGGCAACAATGACTCCCTATATTGAATTCTTCGTCTCATTACTTCACCCACTGAAGCAGTAGAAGCTGGAACACCGTAATGCTGGCATACTTTTTTATATGAGAATTGAAAGGTTCCATCTGCCAAGGCATCTGATAGCCGATTTGTGAATTTGCATCCCTTTTCTCCAAATTCTGTAGGCTCAGGGAAAACGCTTTGCCCGCAGTTATCACAACGCATATAACGCTGATGAAAAAGTAGGCTGATAATTTGAAATGTCTTGTGGTCCTCGTCAAGCCACAATAAATCCTTGAGTTTTCGATCCACAATTTTAGAGCAGCGTGTTTTCGAGGAACGACAAGCAGGGCAGAGCAATTTCTCATCCTCAAAGTATCTACGATGTACCACTTCTAAACCAACATCATCACTATTTGTTTTTAATACCACAAGTTCGGGTATGCCCAGCCGTTCGGTTTCGGCTTTGGAGATATTTTCTTTTGTATATAGCTTTTTTCCCAAGGCACACTCCTCCCATCTTATTTCATTATACAATATTTGCCACCAAAAATCAAATGATTTCAATTATTATCTTATGTTTTTTTAATTTTGCCACCAAACAACGAACATCTTAATTTTTCATATAGCAGAAATAGCTGTATAATGGAACCATCAGAAAAAGAGAAATTCACCGGCCCAACGGAAGCCGTGGACAGGTGAATTTCCGAAGCTTTTAAGGAGGTGGTGCCTTATGTACAAATAAAAAGAGCGGCAATCTGCTGGCACAGATTAACCGCTCATTTGCAATATGTACGCTATCAAAATATCATGTATCGCTTGTTTGGTCAAGCAGAAAGGAAAATTATATGTATCATTATTACTATGTTAACAACAATCAGACGTTAAATCCTGGCCTTCATCATGAAGTCCATACAAAAGAGCATGCTGAACAGCTTGGCATCCGTAGCGCACAGTATGTGGGCTACTTTGAAAGCGAGGTTGAGGCAGTAGCTCATGCGAAGAAAATCTATCTCGATGCGGACGGTTGTGCAATCTGCTGTCCTAAGGCACACAGGGGGTAATCGTATGGCTCGTTCTACTCATCATGTCGTTCACAATCCCAATGGTGGCTGGGATGTAAAACGTGGCGGCGCTCAACGCTCCAGTGGCCACTATTCCACCAAGGAACAGGCAGTAAATGCTGGAAGACAAATCAGCCGAAACCAAGGCACTGAGTTTGTCATTCATGGGCTGGACGGTCGTATTCAGTCTGCGGATAGCCATGGAGGGGACCCTCATCCGCCGAAAGGCTGATTTCGATAAAACACTGGTCTCCAAAGGCTCCACGAAGTCTATAAGGAGAAAAGTGGGTAAAATGTTTGCCGACCACAAGGCTAAGTTAAGACAAAGGGCATCCATGCTTTCGTATGGATGCCCTTTGTACGTCAAGATTTATAGAGTTATCAATCAGAATCTAACTGCGGGATCTCCGTTACGGTTCGCAAGTATTTTTCTGGATCACCATTCAAAATCAATTCCGCATAAGACAACGGATCGTTGTAGATGAGCCAGTTCAGTTCAGACCGCTGGAAACGGCTATTCGCAACTTCGTCCTCTACAGCGGTGCAATTAATGGAAATCATGCTGTCGTCAGAATATCTTAGTTCAACGCAGCCTGTGTCCATGTTAAATTCACAGGAAAGTAATGTTTTCATAATGCTATCCTCCAATATAGGCTCTGTTAACAAGAAAAACTCCCGACTAATTCCTGTTAGGAATCAGACGGGAGTTTCGTATGCACCCGAAAACCGTCAGCTAACAGTTGATAAGTGATTTAGTTCCTTATCACTGTTAAGCCAACGGTTTCGGGATTTTTGCTGTATCGAAAATACGATTAGCGCTTGGAGAACTGCGGTGCGCGACGTGCAGCCTTCAGGCCGTATTGAGAACACAAACTCCTCATTTCCCTTGATTTTTCAAGGCTTTGCATAACTCACACTCAAATTTGTCCTACCCTTTAATCGTAAAATGGGGATATTTTTATGAACCCGCAGACGCAGCAAATGCAGCATTTACAACACTCAAAAGCTGTTCGGGTTTATTATACTTTACCTGCGCATAAATGTCCATTGTTGTTTTGCTGTTTTTATGTCCGGCAAGATACTGAACCGTCTTAGGGTCAACACCAGCGTACAGAAGATTCGTAATGTAGGTATGGCGCAGTTGGTGCGGCGTCACCTCGAAATCAATACTATATACCAGATTTGGATTGTTCTTCTGATGACCTCCAAGAACCGGCGTAATTGTACGCTTGATTCTTTGGCCATTCACATATTTATAATAGCTGTGTTCCTTGGTCGAGCGAGCAACTACATAATGCCATATCCTTTGAAATTGAGAACCGGACAGAGGTTGTCCTTGGCTATCGGCAATCACATATTCAGAAATAGAGGACATCTTTACTTCTCCCAAGCAGTCCGCCAAACATCTCGGAATAGGGATATCCCTCTGCGCTGTCTTTGTTTTTAATGTCGTCGAAATCACCGGCTTGTTGTGTTCCGTGCGCCATGCTCTCCTTACAGAAATATATGGAGTAGGTGCATCCAGGAATACACAATCCCACTGTAACGCAAGGATTTCTTCCCGTCGCAGGCCCGCGTACAGCCCAATCATAATAAACACATACGGCGGAAGTCCTCGAACAGTTTCCAAAAGCAGCCTCGCTTGTTCATCCGTCAAAGCGTCTTTCTTTTTGCCTGGCTTGCCACCTTTAGCTGAAATTCCCACACAAGGGTTGTAGTCAAGTAATTGGTTGCGTTCTGCTGAATAAAAGACGCACTTCAAAAGCATGTTGACAGCACTATATAATCCCGCCGACTTTTTTGATACAGGTATCAGCGCCAGTCGAATATCGTCTGCTGTCACTTCTGACAGATACATATCTCCCAGAGGCTTGACAACATAATTGTTCATATTCTGGGTATAACCTTTCAAAGTGCTTGAAGATACCTTGGCTGACTGCATAAGCAGCCACTTCTCACAATATTCAGCCACAGTCGGATGTTTGCGCCGAAAAATGATCTCCTCCACTTGCCTCCGAGCTTCTAACTGCTTTTCATATAATTCCTCGCAAGTAGCAGCATATAAACTTACCTGTTTTCCGTCCGCGTCTGTAATCCGCGTCCTATAATACTGGATTCCACTCCTTATAACAGTCCCATACTGAGGAATACTCACTTTTTTCTTAGCCATGCTTTCAGATCCTTTCCTATTAATATGTAGTTCAGCGCCGATACCTTTTTTATACTGAAAATCCATGGCTCTTTCAAAGGTGCGATTTATGTAATAGCAAAAGGCGAGGGGCAACCCCTCGCCTTCGCTATATCTTCTATTTTACTGTGCTGTTCCATACTCGGCCTCGTCCCATTGAGCAAATGCACCCGTTAAAACTCCTGCCAGTTCATCCGGCTTGTTATATTTAACTTTCGCATATATGTCCATGGTGATCTTGCTGCTCTCATGCCCCGCCAAATATTGAACCGTTTTAGGGTCTACCGATGAATGAATCAAATTGGTGATATAAGTGTGGCGTAATTGGTGCGGTGTAACATCAAAGTCGAGGCTGTAAATCACTTTCCCATTATGTGCTGCTTTTTCTCCAAGAACCGGATTGACGGTATGTTTCACGCGCTTTCCGTTCTCATACCTATAATATACTCGTGGCTTTGCTGTCCTGGTAACGATATACTGCCACAATCGCTTAAACTGCGTATAGGAAAGCGGCTCTCCCTCCCGGTTGGCAATCACATATTCTGATGTCGATTGTTTCTTTGCCTCTCTCAAACAATCCGCCAAACGATCCGGAAGGGGGATATTCCTTTCCGCAGCTTTGGTCTTTAATTCAGTGAGAATAATGGGCCGGTTATGCTCCGTATGCCACGCTCTCCGAACCGTCAAATAGGGAGCCTCTGTGTCCAAATATACCGAATCCCATTGCAGCGCGAGAATTTCTTCACGCCTCAAACCGGCATACAAGCCAATCATAACAAACACATAGTGGGGCAATCCCCGAATAGCGTCTAAAAGCCGTTCTACTTGTTCATCTGTCAACGCCTGCTTGTCCTCTTGAGGAACCCCTCCACCTTTGGCGTTGAGGTATATTGTCGGATTCGTATCAATGACATGGCTCTCCTGTGCCGCGCGAAAAATGGACTTATACAGGATGATAACCGACTTATATACGGATACGGATTTCTTTGAAACCGGAACAAGCGCAACCTGGATGTCATCCAATGTTACTTCTGCCATTCTCTTTTGGCCCAATTCCTTAATAATATGCCGCCGTACCTTGGATGTGTAATCCGTCAATGTCGTATTACGAACATGGACAGACTGCATAAGCAACCACTTTTCACAATACTCTGCGACAGTGGGGGATTTTTGACGGAATGTGATGTTGTCAATCTTCTCCAATGCCGCCATTTCCTTATCGTATAGTTCTTCACGAGTTTTGCCGTAAAGGATGACACGCTTGCCCTCTGCGTCCTCAACATCGGTTCTATAATATTTATGGCCGTTCACTTGAACTGTGCCGTATCTGGGGATTCGCTTTTTCCTTAAAGCCATTCCACCACCTCCAAAAATAATTTTCAGCGCTGTACTCTTGTTTTATCAGAACGCGCCACTTTCATCAAAGGTGCGATTTTCGCCTTCGCATAAAAAAGGCGTCTGCAAAATGCAAACGCCTTTTCTTCAAATATTTATAATATAGATTTCTTTTATTTGCTCTGCTCATTTTTAGAGATCAAGGCTATTGGGGTCTAACAAAAAATCCATAATCCCCATTACAACGATACCTTCCTCATTACGCCAGAGCTTGATATTGTCCTTAACAACAATCATTTTTTTGAAAGAGTCACCAATACGCACCAAAGAGCTTTTCTCCTGTTTCATCTTCTCTTCGTCCGGGATGGCAAACGCCGATTGGATGTAGTATCGTTTGCTTCCCTTATTGCAGATAAAGTCAACCTCTAAACGCTTGCGAATCGACTTTCCGTTCTCATCTCTTTGTGAGTAGTCTACTACTCCGACATCTACATTGAAACCACGGACGAGAAGTTCATTATATATGATATTTTCCATGATGTGGTTTTCTTCCTGCTGACGAAAATTAAGCTGCGCATTACGAAGCCCCACATCAGTGAAATAATATTTGTATGGAGAAGCAATATACTTCTTTCCCTTAATGTCGTATCGTTCCGCCCTGCTGATGAAAAACGCATCCAAAAGATAGCCAATATATGCGCTGACAGTTTTATCACTGACAGGAATCCCATTGCTTGCAAAAGTGTTTGCTAACTTTGACGGATTGGTAAGGGAACCTACAGCAGAAGCAAGAACATTGACTAAAGCCTCCATGACATGATCCCCTCGAAGACGATTCCGCTCCTCGATATCCTTTAGATACAATTCCCGGCACAGATCAATCAAATATCTTGACTTCAGCTCATCACTATTACGGCTTAAAATCAATGGCAGACCGCCGTAGGTATAATAGTCGTTCCAGGCTTCATACTTATCGCCTGGATGTGCTGACAAATATTCCGAAAAGGACAGAGGATATACGCGGACTTCATCTCCCCGTCCCCGAAATTCCGTTAAAACATCCGAGGAGAGAAATTTCGAGTTACTGCCAGTCACATAGATGTCTACATTCTCTCTGCGATTAAGCCCGTTTAATACCGCTTCAAATCCGCTGCACAGCTGGACTTCATCCAGAAAAATATACCACATATCGTCGTCCGTCAAGCGCTCTTTTATATAAGCGCTCAATCTTTTGCTTTCGCGCAGTTCTTCATACTCCTCGTCATCTAATGGAATGCGTATGATTCTGGAAGCATCAATGCCCGAAGCCAACAGATATTGATAATACAGCTTGAACAGCAAATAGGATTTTCCGCACCGACGAATTCCGGTCACTACTTTTATCAAGCCATTTTCCCGCCGCTCAATGAGTCGATTTAGATATATGTCGCGTTTGATCATCTCCATGTCTCGTCCTCCTATTCGAATTTTTGCATATTGCTGCACTTTTTCGTAACTTGCAACACCAGTATACACCGTCCACATAGCAATGTCAACCTCATAGCGATAGTATATTCCGAAAGTTTACAAAAATATGCAATTATTCGTAGCAAGAGTAAGTTCATTTCTATAACCATCACTTCTTGTGTTGTATATGCCGGTAAGTTTCCATTTTCTCTATTGGCTTCGCTCTGTGCGTACTTTTTGCGATATACTCTTGAAGGCCGGTGTGGGTAAAATAGACGCAGCCATTAGGCACATATTGAATATAGGATATTAAACCACAATTCCTGGCTTCATCCAAAGTGGCCAAACTGATTCCTAATATTTTGGCCGCCTCTTTACGGGTAATCAGTTTTTCCATATTCAATCCTCACCTTCTCTCTGTTCTTTTGACAACTTCATAGTCAAAGCCAGGGCGCTGGCCGCAATAGGTGCAGATGTCCCGTTCCTGCTGCGCAGGGTTTACCCGTTTCAAATAATAAGAGCCTGTACCATAGAAATTGTTGGCACAGGCCGGGCAAAGGCACATGATTAAATTTTCGGGAACCTCCTCGATCAGCCCTACGCTGACTGCCAGGGCATGGTTGATTCTGCGGATATGCTTTTCTTCCAGCCTGCCGATGTACGTTTCCAACCGCTTCTTATCAATGGTGCGAAGCTGCTCTAAAAGAACAAGAGAAGGCAGCTCTAGGCCGTTCTCTGCTTTTAACAGATAGTGGGTAGGCAGCTTGGCCTTTGCGTCCACCTTGCTGGAAATAGCCGCTACAATGACGGTGGGGCTATATTTGTTCCCTGTATTGTTCTGGAGAATGAGGACAGGGCGGCGTCCTTCCTGTTCGGAGCCGATTCCCCGGCCCAGATCGGCATAGTACATTTCGCCGCGCAAGTACGTTTTGTTCATGGTATTTGACCTCCCTTTGAAAATTTAGGCGGCAAAAGCCGCCTATGTAGAGGCCGTACAGCAGAACAGAATGAAGGCCGGGGAGAGATAAAACATTTCTCCTGTTTTCATTGGCCCGTCCTGCCGCACGGCCCATATTTCAAAGCGTTCCTACTTGTCCTCGACACCCCGGAACACTGTGGGAAGTCATCAAACGGCTGGCAGCTCACCAGCTCCACGGGGAATCTCACCCCTC
>OERW01000086.1_pt1 | contig 43270 bp, 47 predicted proteins | sample 1540091 | NCBI WGS metagenome assembly OERW01 (sample SAMEA3891889, study PRJEB23780) | metagenome | biome: terrestrial biome; feature: animal house; material: Caecal content | place: Italy | collected 2015-05-05 | reverse complement strand
CCGCACTTGTGCAGCTTCCCGCCGTGCGTGCAGTAGTCGCCCACGGCATAGCTGCCCGCCGGGTCGTACGCCGCAGCCGCCGCAATTGCAAACAACGCGCCCAGCGCAACAACCGCGTCTTGCGCCGTCGTCGCACCTGTGCCGCCCTGCGCAACCGGAACTGCGCCATTTTCTCCAAGGCCCGCAACGCCGCCCGGTTGGCCTACCATGCCGATACTCACCAGCCCTACCGGGTCGAGCGTCACGGTGACGCTACCCGCGTTGCCATACTGGAATACGAACGCCCATTCAATAATAAATCCCGGGCTTTCCGTTTGACTTGGAACTGTATCCCCGACCTCGTCCTGCACAATTGCATACAGAATTTCGCCATCATCCGGATCATCTGCAAAGAACCCCAGTTGCTGCATCGTATATCCGGTTTCTAAGCCAATATTATTGAGCATGACTGGTACTTTGATTTTTGCGCCGTCCAAAACATTCGGCGGTTGAAATGTCAGCGTCTGCTTTTCATTTACAAGTGCAGTTTGATTTGCCAAGGAAGCCGGATCCACCGTCCCTGTACCCGCTGCAACGCGTAAAAAGCCAAGCGTCTGTCCGTCTACCAGTTTTGCTTGCAATGCCAAACCAGCTTCTGTAACTACCGCATTTGTCCAGCTCATAGATTCACCTCAACTGTCGGATATGCTTTTCTTTCTGTTTCTGCCAACGCTAGATAGGTATTTGCCAACGCATCCCGCTGCAACGCCACATAAATGATATAAATCAGATGTGCAGGTTTTGCTTCGTCGATTGCCTGTTTCGCTCGGTCTATCGTATCCGAGTTGGCACGCAACACCACTGCAAATGTGTTCTTTGCCACGTTCTCAATCACTTCGCATGGCACACCAGCCGCAGCGGCCGCATATTCAGCCAATTTTTCCGGATTTACCGGCGGAATATACTTCATCTTCGAAACCAGATTTACCTGTCGCTGCGAATCCGTCCAAGCCGGATCGGGCGTGACACCATACTCCTGCTCCCAGATAGGCAATGACCATGTTGCCGTTTGCGGTATGGTCTGGTCTCTGAGAGAGTCAACAAAACTTGCAATCGCATCCAGCGGTTTGCCAATTGCTTGGAACATCCACAAGGCAACATACCCGTTCCCATAGATCGGAGCGACAAAGTCAATGATCCGCTGTGCGGTCTGGCTTTTCAAAATCTCATCCATCAGCTCGGTACGGAATCTCAAGTCACCACCCCCTGCGTGAGCAGTACACTATCACTCGTCACCTGAGGAAGCTGTGTATTGGTGATGCTGATATTGGTCGCGCCACTATTCAGAGTAAGCGCGTCATAGTCATACACGCCGGGTACTCCGGCAAGAATTTTTCCGATCTGTGTATAGCGCACTTCTCCGTCCGAACGAGCAGTGTCCAAATATACCTGCACTTCTTGGATAAATGTACTCTTGATTGCCTCCAAGCTTGACCCTGTACCCACTTCCACAGTGGCCGAGATAGAAAGCTCGGTAATCGTTGGCGGGATCACGCTTAGCTTCACATTCGGAGCAGTCAACCGCAATTCTGGATCTGCTGGTGACATGATGTAATCATAGACGTTTTGGCATATTTCCTCATTGGCGGGATCCCCGTTACTATCCGTGATAACCAATGTCACCAGTCCGCTATCATCCTGCGCCGGAATCACCGTCACGCCGCCGACGCCGGGAACTTCCAACGACCACCGTTTATAATCAGCCACAGAGCCAACATACGACACGCTTTGGCTCTGATCAAGTGAAACGATACGAGCCCTAAGGCTGTCGTCATCTTCCTCCTCCGTGCCTCCTGTGATTGCCTCTGGGTTTGTAACAGCTGTTACGCCAGATAGCTGCGATAGTTTGAAAATTACCGTGCCAGCAATCACGTTTCCAACGATTCCAGTCTGCGTGCATTTTACCGGTATTTCGACTGTTCCTTCTGGGAGGTTGTATTTTCCTTGTGTAGTTTCAAATACAACAGACGGCTGTCCGTCCACGGATGCGGTTGAGAATTGAGAGCCTACCGGGATATTGGCATTTTTCGTCACGGTAAGCTGCAATGATCCAAAAGACGCTGTCGCAGGGCGGCGCGATATTCCGCGCATTTGTGCGTGATAGTCCAGCCATTCCCCATAAGCATACATGGGAAAAATCAGCTTGATAATCTCCGGCAACGTCTGCTGACAAAGCTCGGAGGCGATCATGGCCGTGGGGCGTGTATAGTTATATGGATGCTGGCCTTGACTTTTGTCAATATCACTCGGCATAAAATCCAACATCTGCGTATGGATTTCATCAGTTGATTTGTTTTGTAGAAATTCAGGCAATTCCATTTAGTAGTCACCTCCCGGAAGTGGAACGCGGATGTTGATGGTCACGTCATCAATGCCGACGATTGTGACGTCTGCCAAAACAGCATCCGGCGCGGTCCATTCATAGGAAATATCCTGCACATACGAAGTCCTTCCATAGGGGTCCGCGGTCAGTGCTTCCGTTATTTGCCGTGTCAACATTGATTCAGTTTCTTCCCGAGTGCTGCATTTGAAAACCGTATCGAATTCAATGCCGAAGTCCGTAGTGTAGGCGGAATGATTGTACCGATCTGTTAGGAGACAGGTTTTGCACCATGCCTCCCACGCATCTATGCCGGAATTGCTTTCAATCTGCTGTGCTCCGTTTCTGATGAAATCTCCCTGCTCAAAGTCGAAGTCCGCCGACGGCTTATAGCCAATCGGTTGCGAAGCCTCCAGATCAGCAGCCGTTGACAATTCATTTTCATATCCAACCGGAAACAAATTAGGCATTTAACCACTCACCTTGCTTATGACAACGTATTCGCCCTCAGTGTGCAAAACGAGAACGCGATCCCCGGGCATAAGAGAAATGGATGCAATGTATTGACCTTTTGGCGCCTGTCCAGAGATACCGTCCAGCGTGAGATTCATCGTTCCATCTACTTGCCCGAATAGTGAACCGGGCGGGCTTCTGTTTGCTTTTGCAACGCCTTTTGAGCGATTATCAAGAATCTTAAAAAGAAGTTCTATGTTGTTCATTGCCTATCGCCTCAATACTCACAAGTGAACGTCATCTTCTTGCTGTCGCTTTTGATTTTTCTCTGGATGCCCAGCACAATAAAGTTAGAATTCATATCTCCGGCCTCCACCTTCACCTTGTCCCCTTTTCGAATCCAAGGGATATCCACAGCTTCCACCTCGAATTTCTTTTTAGGCGCACCGTTCTCGGAAATTTCGGTATTCGCCTCTTTCTTTGCCGCATCCAGACTTTTATCAGAATCCTTTTGCCGTATCTTCTGTAAAGTGCCGTATTCATTGGTCTTTCCAGTCACTACAGCAATCGTATTGCTTGCACCACTGTCATCTGTTGAACCAACGATCTTGATTTTTGTGATCACCCCCGACATGGAGACGCGGCTGTTTGTTGATATCGCCATTTCCTTTTCGTGCAATGTATACACGGCACTGTTCTGACCGGCAGGCGCGATATCGATAATATCCTCACGCGACCGCATGACAAACCGGGTGCCTTTTTGCCTTTTGACTTCCCCAAGCAAGTCATTCAGAAAAATATCTGAAAGCGTTCCCTGCAGCGTCAGCTTGTCGTGTGTAATACTGTCATAGGTATAATTTTGTTTTACGCCCCAATCCGCGCAGAGCGACGACGTAACCTGCGACGTGCTTTGCCCTTTCGCAAAGAATTTGCTTTCCTCGGATTCCTGAAAGAAAATCAGGTTATCATAGCAAGTTGCCGAAATAATCTTTTCCAGATCACTGGAATATTCAATCTCCCAAATGAAACCGCGGAATACCTCTTTCGGACCGTTGCCATCATTGGCATAGAGGTACATCCGATCCATGACATTGACTGCATCATTGAGATATGCCGACTCGTTTGGTGCATTAAAAAAGGACACCGTCACGCGCTGCGCGACCTGTCCTTCTTCCTCTGCCGTCTCAACACCCGTCATAATGCTGGTAATGTTATACCGCGCACCCGACTTTGTCACAATCGCTGCACTGTATTCAGGATTATCTCTGCTCGCCATATTCCACTGCCTTTCGAAAATGGGTATAAGAAAACCACCCTACTTTGTAAGGCGATCTCCATATTCGGATTGTTTACGTCTTCCAAAAGTCAAAGGAAATTACCGGAAAATTTTGCAATTTCCAACCCAGTGCTGTATAATTTGCGTAGAAAGATAAGGGGGAGATATCATGGGATTAGGAGATTTCTTTAAATCTTCTGAAAATAAAGGTTTAAAAGCAACAATTGAGCAATTGGAAGCTAAGAATAGGACTCTTACGCAAGAAAACCATGAAATGAGCGCTAAAGTAGCCGAATTGGAAAGCTTACTTACTCCAGAACATAAGGAACTTAAAGCTATCCAAGCTGCCATCGAAACAGCAAACATAGTTCTTGCTAATTTACGACAAAGTATAGATGAGGCATCTAACCGTCTTAAACAAGAAGAGGCCGAATTGCAAAATCGCGTTACTGAAAAAGCAAAAGAATTACAAGAGCTTGAAAAGCGTATTATTCGATCCGATGAGGATTTCACGCTTCAAAGTTTCGGTTTGTATGAGCCTACCTATGCATTTGCTCATTCCGAACAATATAAACAGCGTCTTTCAGAAATACGCGATTCTCAAAAGAAAATGATAAAGGATGGCACAGCTGCAACAGGAGCTACTAACTGGACTGTTAATGGCAGCAAATCTGATGGCAAGAAAATGGTTAAAGATATGCAGAAATTATTACTGCGTGCCTTTAATAGCGAATGTGATGAAGCCATTTCCAAGGTAAAATTCAACACATTTGAAACTGCGCAAAAGAGAATCACTGCTTCTAAAGATGCAATTTCCAAGTTGGGACGCATCATGAACGTCTCCATCGAACCTGCATATTATTTGCTTAAAATTGATGAACTCCGACTTGCTCTTGAGTACCAGATCAAAAAGCAGGAAGAAAAAGAAGATCAGAAACGAATCCGTGAAGAACTGCGAGAACAGGCTAAACTGCAAAAAGAAATTGAAGAAGCGCGCCGTACTATTAAGAAAGAGCAAAAACATTATCAAAATGCACTTTGCTCTATCCAGAAAAAAATCGAAAGTTCCGATATTTCTGAACAAGATGCGCTTCAGCGGAAAAAACTCGAAATTGAGGAGCATCTTTCCAAATTAGAACAATCTTTAAAAGATGTTGACTACCGAGAAGCCAATCAGAAGGCTGGATATGTTTATATCATATCCAACATCGGTTCTTTCGGAGAAAATATCTATAAAATAGGAATGACCCGCCGACTTGATCCGATGGAGCGTGTCGATGAATTAGGTGATGCGTCTGTTCCATTTAATTTTGATGTTCACGCAATGATATTTTCAGAAGATGCGCCAAAACTTGAAGCAGCTCTGCATCGCGCTTTTGAGAACAAAAAGCTTAATATGGTAAATACACGCAGAGAATTTTTCAATGTATCGTTACAGGATATTGAACGCGTTGTTAAAGAAAACTACGATAAAACCGTTGATTTCACGATAACACCCCCTGCTCAGCAATATAGAGAATCCTTGCTGATACTTCAACAAATGAATGCGTCTTCTAAAGAAGGGTGATTTGAAATGTTCCATCCTCATCCGGATATTGCCCCTCTGCTCTGGTATGGAGACGGTCCGAACAAGAACTGGGATTACCCGGACTATCCGGCTGATCCCCCCAATCTTGGCGGGCATACACACGAAGTGGCACATGCAATATTTGATTTGGATGACGGCAGCCGTATGATCTGGGAATTCCACGATAATACACGCGAGCCGAGCGCCATATTTTCTTTGTTTCCTGTTTATCAGGAATATGACGTACCGCCCATGCCGGGATACCCACGCTGGAGCAAGCTATCACCCGGTCAGCGTTGGAATTATCTTCGATACTTGGAAGATCCATTCCGGCCTGTTGAGATCGGATATGCATTTCTTCTCTATTATGACTTGGAACGTCATCTCTATCTGGGAGACTATCCAGCAGCGGTCCCGTTAATCTTTCGCCTGCGCAACATTCTTGACCATCCATCGCTCTGGTACTATTCTTCCAATGCACTATTGATTGCTGCGTATCGTCACGGTGATCGCGAGACCATACACCACGTTCTGAATGATTATGTCACTCACAAAGGCGATTTCAACTTGTGTGTTATGGCACGCACCTGCATAAACCAACCGTTATCCGCGCACGAACTTATTATGTATCATGGAAAATTCGGATTCCGAAACACACGATACCTACGTACCCGGCCAGAAGCGTTTGAACGCGAACTAAAATCATTTTTGCACCAGAAATATGGTGTGGACGGTCTGCCATTCAATGGATCACCTGCCGATCTGCCGCAGGCTTGGGTGCCAGCCGCCGCCAATTGGACAATGTTCGGGCGGTGGTGCTTCCTCCCCGACTTTACTCAGGCCAAAGATTATATCGCCGCTGGAAACATCGCTTTGCAAACAGCACACAATCGAATCAAGGAACACTCCAAACCGCTCCGCTAAGGGCGGTTTTTATTTCCTGATGGTCAGTGTCGTACCAGCAATAATGATTCTGCCATCTTGGCTCGAGAAGTTTCCCGCTTGTTTCGCCGCCTGCTCTATGGCAGTCTTATTCAACTCATACAACATGCTCCACTGCGCACCACTGCCGAGAAATCGCTCCGCTATCGCCCATAACGTATCGCCAGCTTTTATGGTATACGTTTTTTGAGAAGAATCCGTCTCCGACCGCGTAATTGTTCCTTTGGAATCCTGCGCTGCCTGCACATTGCCAGATGACTGCGTCAATGCTTGCTGGGCGATTAACAGTGTGCGGGCGTCAACAAATTTGATCGTATAATCATAGTCGCCAAACGCACCACCGTAATCGACAGCATAATCCTCCAGATACACATCATGGTTAATCGGAGTACCGGTCACGAGCAAATGCAGGGGCGTACCGTAATCTCTCCAAGCGCTCCATATTTGCTGATACCACAATGGGTCCTGCCAAGTTCCGCGCTGTAAGAGGTTGTCTTTCCTACCCTTCCCCGGCAGAATGCTTTTCCATGAGTAGCTGTGTATGTTGACGCCGGACGGTACGTAAACTTCGCCTTCTTTCAAGATTTCGTATTTGGCAAATCTCGTCCCGTTTGAATCGAATGTGATGGATTCCGGTATCCAAGGAATACGCATAGAACGATTTCCTGTTTTTTCTGCAATATAAATATCGGTATCCATTTACGCCCTCCTCGGAGAGTTCTGTGCTCGCGCCCGTGCTACCTTCACAAACTCGCCAGCAATCACATCTGCAGCTTCCGCAGCACGTGCGCGCAGCTCCTCAATGATATCGCCGTTTGCTCCGTTGATTTGCAATACAATGTCGCCAAAAGTCATGTCACACTGTTGTCCACATCTCCGGTCGCATCCATTTCCGGCAAAGCGTGTCGGGACGCACCGACAGCCTTATCCTCGTCACCCGCAATACCTCCATTGAAGAAGCCTGTGATCCCGAGCATATGTCCTGCGCGCTCCCAAAGGTCGACACCGCGATCTCTGCGATGAGAACCGAGAGGAATGACCATTTCAGGCGTCCCCTCTTCTGCAAGGGAATACAGCCCGTACCTGCTGACCATACCGCCAGCGGCTTCTGCACCGCCAAAAATGACTTCATTCGCATTTTTGAAATTGTATTGCGGTCGCAAGCTCACCGGGACATCAACGGAAAATCCAGTTGGAGTGAGTGCGGACTTATTGAAATTACCCGTCAGATAATTATAAAACGGGATAACGCTCACGTCCGGATTAGCGGTTACATCCCATCCATCGCCCATCTGTGCAGGGTCAAGATCGGTATTTTGATACAGATAATTGGGGGTCATCATGATATTAGCTTGTGCTGGATAAACCTTTCCCGCAAGCGCCGCAGCTATTGCTGCGGTTGGATCGACAGATTTAATTTGTACAGACGGATCAAGCTGTGCATCTACCGGCACATCAATCGAGAGGCCAGAAAAGTAGTTTTTCAACTCATTCGTTCCACCAGCTAAAGCCGTATAAAAATCCACATTGGCCAGATAATCGGTAATGCTTTGTGGAATGGCTTTCCCAGCCGCGGCGAAACCCTCGGCTATGCTCTCGATCTGTGCTGTGGTTGGCTTGAGCCTGTTAAGCATCGAAGTCACAGACTGGGAAACGGACGGGTCAGCTGCTGCTTCCTGCATCGCTGTGATCATACTTCCGGTCAGTCCATCGCGGAAAGCAGACGACACATTGTTGCCTGCTAATTTCGCAATAGATGGAGCGGTATACGCCAAGGCGTCTGTCGCAAGCCCTGCCGCATTCGACAAGTACTCTAAATTGCCTCCTTGACGCGAAAGCCCCATCAATTCTGCGGCCTTATCCGCTGCGTTTTTGGCGCGGTTTGCATCAAACTGATCTGAAATCCACTGTCCGGCAGAATCCCCTGTGGTTAATGCTACAATGCCGCCAACGCCCGCACCGATTCCAGCGCCTACGACAGTACCCACAATAGGTACGGCTGATCCGATTGCAGCTCCTGCAGCCGCTCCAGCACCAACCATACCTATTTTCGTTGTTCCTTTAATACCGAAATCTTTGCTTTGCTTCCCGGTAGCTTCCACATCATCTTTAAGATCAAATATGCCATCCAAGATGCCAGCACCACCTACGATAAAACCTGCATTGGACAAACCACTGAGAACAGAGGCGGCTATGCCTTTCGCCCCTCCAGCAGCTGCTGGAATCTGCGGCGTCCCGCCAACACCAGTCCCTGATATGCCACCGGTTACACCATTTACATTCACAACGCCAGCTGTCACTGTCATTGTACCGACAGCGGAAGCACCGCTTCCTGCGCCGCCGCCGAGGTTGAACAGTCCTTTCACAGTCTGCACACCCTTCGAGATGCCCAATGCGCCAAGCAGCGTCGTGATGAGCGGATGCTTTTCAGCAAACTGCCCAATACCATCGATGATACCATCACCGAGCCATCCGGCAAAATTCTTTCCCGCGTCAACGACCATTTGCTTGCCGCTTGCGTCCCACCATTCAGAGAAGGGCTGTGCAATCATTTCGTCCCACAATATATTGATTTTTCCGCCTATTGTAGCATTTTGAAAATCAATATCAGTAATAATTCCTCGCAGTTTTTCGGAAATCCCAATAACCGAATTCGAAAATCCGGTTGCAACATCTTTTCCGAAATCTTTTAGGGCATTCCCGAATTGATCAAGTTCAGTCTGATTTTCTCCCAATAAATCCTGAAAATATTCAAGACCCGGCCGCAGCCCTTCGGAAAGCCCCTCACCCCAATCACGCACAACACTGGATGAAAGCGCATCGCCGATCTGTCCCAGCATACCACCAACAGTCTCATTTGCAAACTCGTTTGCAATGCCGTCAAATTCTTTCATACCAGTCATGATGCCGGTCAAGGCCTGATCAACTCCGATTTGTCCAGCCTCTACCATTTTTAGCATCTGACCTTCACTTACGCCCAGATAGTCCGCAATGTACTTCTGCGCCGCAACGCCAGCTTCATTCATCTGCTGCAACTCTTCGGCATAAACGCGCCCCTTGAGCTGCATTTGACCAAGTGCACGAATAACACTATTGATGCCTTCCTCATATGTGCCGGTCGCTGCCGCCCAGTCGCCAATTGTTCCGAGATCAGGCAAAACATCGCCTACATCCCAGCCCATATTCAGCATCTGCCTTGCAGATCCAATAATCTGCGAAGAATTAAACGGCGTTTGCAGATTGAATGCGTCAATCTGATTCATAAACTTCTGAGCAGCTGCATCGCTTCCTAGCTGTTTTGAAAAGGCAAGCTGCGCCTGTTTGTATTGGTCGAATTGCTGTATTGGTTTTATGGCACCGTAATTCACAGCGGCACCAGTTGCCACCCCGGCAATCAGCGCTTGCACACTAGTTAAAGCGCTTAATATTCCGCGGATTGGTCTGGTGGCATAGTCAGCGATCCTGACCGTCGCCGTAAAGGTTTTTCCGGAAATCTTTGCACCAACAGAACTGACCTTATTCAGCGTGGCAGTCGCCTTATCCAGCGCCTTTACCGTCACCACAACACCGGACTTCGCTTTACTCGCAAACCGGTTCAGCTTTTGCATCAGCTTATCCACCTTGGATGTGCTGACCTGAGGATTAAACTTTGTTTTGCCGCTCTTTTTAACGGCGGCTTCCGTTTTCTTGGCCTGATCCTCCAGTTTTTCCAGTGCATCATCCGCTTTCTTCGCACCAGTAGACAACTGATCATCAAAACGAGCGGTAACATCAATAATATGCCTGTCCATCCGTCAACCGCCTTTCTTATTTTTGGTAATGAAATTCCTTATCTTGACCGGTGTATCTCCTTCATCCAGTGCGATTGTGGTGGATGCCATGATAAACACCAATTCGCCGGGCAGCGAAGGCTCGGCCATAGACCGTAGCCCCATCGCAACACCCGGCATAATGCCTTGATTCTGGAAACAGACATGGAGCTTATACCCCAGATCTGTTTCCTGTATTACTTTTTTGCCGTATCCTCGTCGGAAAGTTCATCCTCGTCTTCATCATCCACACCGGAAATCTCTCCGATCCGGTTGATGAGCGCACCCTTTTCTCCAGCAGTCAGCAGTACATCAATGGATTCCACCGGAAGTGCAAGGCTGAATTTCTCTCGGATGTCCTTATTGCCCCATACCTTGGACTGATCTTCCTCGACCGTCGCGAGATAAATCACCCACGAATTATAGAGCGCGTCATTGAACGACTTTTCAATTTGCGGCAGCTTCTTGTTTACCGGATTCGGCATATAGGTGGTGGCCTTTTTGCGTGCCGTCTGAAAATCATCGTTTCCGAGCGGATGAATACGAACGCGAAACAACAGTTTGCCGTTCCGTCGAATCTCCTCTTCGCTGACCGTGCTGCTCGACGTGCGATAATCCGCAGCCTCCAACAGGCCTTTTACAAGATCATATTCTTCCTGCTGCCGCGTTTCCTTTTCCATCATATCCATTCTCCTTAACCTGCATATTCATAGGTGGCCGCAATCTGCTGAATCAGCTGCGGGATCTGGTTGAGCGAGAAATTCATCTCACGTTCCACAACCTCGCCCGGAGTGAGGTTCTGAATGCCAAACGTGCCGTTCGGAACTGCATTATTGAACGCAATGCGTTCCTGCTGTCCGTCTGGCTTTTCGGCGAGACCCTGAAAATTGTATGTCGGAATTGCGCCTTTCGCAATGGACTCCAGCAGCGGTGCCAGAAGCAGATCGTCACGAATGACCATCTCAGTGAATGTGAGGTCAAAGGTAACACCCGTCGGAATACGATGCACAAGAATAGAGCCAACCGGCTGCCGCTCTGTTGTGTTGACGTTCATATTGACGGTATAAGTGTTGATTTCAGCCAGAAACACATTCACGTCTCCCGCTTCCACAAACAGCTTTCCGTCCTTGCCGGTCATCAGCTCTGTCGTGTTGAGTGTGTTATTTTTAGCCATGCTTTATTTCCCTCCTCAGTTCGGCGAGTAACGGAAGCGGTAATGCAGATAAATCTTTTCCAGACTATCTACATCGTCCACGTCAATCAGGAACCATGCACTATCCCCACCATACGGCAGGTTCGGGTCGGTCGTGAACGCGCCGCCCGGCAGCAGCTTCCCTTCGTTGGCCATAGTATCAATGACGCGCTGCGCCGTCTGGATTACATCGCCAATACCATCTGCATCGCAATTGATCTTGCCGATCTTGGGTTCCAGCGCCAGATCGATACGATAGAACAACTCGAAGCGCGTTTTGACGCGGCGGATTTTCTTCCACCCTTCGTCCTGATCGGCATCAGGTGTCACAAGCGTATTGATACCGCTGTCATACCACACCTGCCCGCTCTTGGACATGCTGAGTAGCAACATGCCGCTGGTGATCGCATCAGAATACTGCGCGTTGGTCAAGGTCTCGGTCGGCTCGGTCGCGCCGGAAATCACCGAATGCACAATACTTGCATTCGCAGGTGTAGACGCGATCACACCTGCCGTATAGCAAATCGCCAGTGCGCCTTCATAGGTGCCCGCAGGGGTCTTATATCCATTACCCAGATAAACAACCATGTCCGAATTGAATGCCTTTGCATGCTGCATTCTGGTCGCAAGCTCGACACTTGTTTTCTCGCCCACAACTCCGATTGCCATTTTCCCGTTCGGGTATGCGTTTTGCAGATAGGTTGCCAGCAGAAGAGACTTGGACACACTGCTGTCATCGTCCACATCCAGTGCGATGCAGTTGTAATAGAACGGTTCCAGCGCAGCAAATGCCGCCGAATACGAATCGTTATCCACACTCGGATCAGCGCCGGAAGCCAATGCGCCGGCCGCAACCTGTACAGTGTCCAATGCGCCCGTTCCATCATCCACCAGACTGGCCGTGATGTAATCGCTGCCCTGCGCCGCAACAGCCGCCACCAGGTTCTTGCCATCGTTTGTGCCGTCCCCATCGAACGAGAACGATTCCAACAGCGTCGTGTCATGGTAGATGCTCAAGGTTTTGATATTTTCATCAGATAATGACGGCACAAGAGATACTGCCAGCGCGTAAGTACCGGGATAGAGCGCCTCGATCTTGACTGACGGCGTTTCGGTTGCCTTATTGAGTTGAATGGATGCCGCCGTTCCGCCGGTTCCCATGCGATACAGGTAAACCGTATTGGCGCCGCCGTTGAACATCATTTCCGCAGCCATAACCGTATTGGTTGCACTGTATGCTTCGTTGCCGAAGATCTCATGCAGCTCATTGACCGACGTCACTTTAACCGCCTTACCGACCGGCCCCCAGTTGGACTGCATCGGCAATGCGCAAATGCCGTCCACCGCACCCGGCACCGGGTCGTTTCCGGTCTTGGAATAGCGCTGATACACACCCGGGCGCGCTTTTGTTTCGCCTGCGGTATACGAAATCGACATATTTAAACCTCACTTTCTGTGTCGGAATTCTTCCACAACCTTGGCAGCCTGTGCCTTGGTCGCCTTGTCAAGGCCTGCGGTCATCAATGCCACCTTGACGATTTCGGGGCTTGCACCAAACGCCTTATGACCGGCGATAAGCTCCTCCGCAGTATAGACTGCTTCATTTTTTGCAGGAGCAGCAGCCTGTTCCGCTGCTTCGGTTTTTCTTGTCATGTTCACACCTCGATCTTATTTGTGTAAATGTGGTTGAGCGGCTGATCCGCAACACGGTGAACAATCACGCCAAATGTGGCATCGACCATCATTTGCCCCGTTCGCAACGCATCCGCAGTAGGGTCAATGGAGTTATTCGTATTCACCACGACGGGCGCCTCGTGTTCTTTTCTTAGTCGTTTGGCGGCATACAATCCGCCGACGATTTCCTGTGCTGTTTGCGTCACCGAAGCGATATCCGGTGCAAACACATGGCCTCTCAGCGAGGCTGTGCGCCAGATGGTTTGATAGGTGTCCGGTATCCATCCAGCCGGTGCAGTAGCAGAAATCCTCCAATATACTGCGGCGCCTGTTTCCGGCTTCCACGCCGGCGGCAGTTCCGTCTGATTGATTACCGAAAGCTGCGGGAACTGTTCCGCAGTCCAGACGTTTATCCGTGCAATCACATCCGGCGAGATCATCATTTTCGGAAAACCCAGCAATGCAAACGTCAATGTCACGCCTGCTATTTTGTTCTTGGGCTCTGTGAAGTAGTTGGAATTGACCCATTGCGCTGCAACTGTTTCCACGCCGGACGAAAAGAACCAACCATGCAGTAAATTCCGCACGATTGGTTCCATGTTCTCCGGTGGTATCCCCTGCTCCTGACAAAAAACATCTACGGAAAGCGTTCCGCCAAGGGCGCGGTCCGCGCTGTGTTCCCAGTCCGCCGCAAATACAATGCGCGGATACTGCGGCTTTGCCGCCCACATCGGGTCTGCATCAGCGGGCGCGTTCTGATTGAATACTGCCGTTTTCCCACCATACTGCGTCAGGATATTGAGCTCTGATGCCGACTGCAAATGCTCATAAATGGATTGTTCAATCATCCTATCACCTCGTAAACGGCTGGCTGTAAATTCGTTTGATTTCCGGCGCCGCCTTTTCGATGATGCGCTCATCATGCGGCCGCGGCGCCATTTTGCGCGTACCATCTTCCAGCAGATTACCAAGGTTCCATCCATTCACAGACAACCCACTCTCAATGCTGGAACGAAACACGCCGTTCCCCTCATTTCGTGCGCGGGTCAAGAACGAGATACGGTATGTGCCTGTTCGCACGGCGGGCGGCTGCCCCGGGGCAGATGCGTTGTAGAATACTTTCGTTCCCGGGACGCGATACCGTCTTCCTCTACCTCTCCCTCGCAAGGTTTGCAATTCTGCTTTTTTGAGCGCTTCTGCCGCCCGGTAGGCGCGGCTTATCCAATGGAAAGGAGACGCGCTATGGAACTGTATAAGCGCATACGAATGCGGCGGGAAGAGCTTGGAATGTCGCAAAGCGAATTAGCGCGCCAACTTGGTTATAAAGACCGTTCGGCGATAGCTAAAATAGAGTCAGGAGTTAATGATATTACACAAACCAAAATAGAAGCTTTTGCGAAAGCATTAAAGACAACGGCAGGCGATCTTATGGGATGGGGAGATGAAAATAATAATATTGCGAATCTGCCGTCCAACTTAGAGGTTATGCCACAAATGCAAAAAGTTCCGCTTGTTGGCCAAATCGCCTGCGGAACACCGATACTGGCAGAGGAAAACATAACAGACTATATAGACCTTCCTGCCCATATCCGGGCAGACTATGCCCTCACCTGCAAGGGAAGTAGTATGATTGATGCAGGCATTCAGGACGGCGATGTCGTCTATATTCGGCAACAACCAGAGGTCGAAAACGGACAGATCGCTGCCGTAATCGTAAACGATGACAACGAAGCGACGCTCAAACGGTTTTATCGGATTGGTGATACAGTGACGCTTAACCCGGCAAACCCAGAAGTCGCGCCGCTTGTGTTCGTTGCAGATGATATCAACAATATCCGTATTGTCGGCCTGGCGGTAGCCTATACACATGTGTTAAAATAAAAAAAATCCCGTCCCGGTGTTGGCGCACCAGAGCGGGAGTAATTAGGCAACGCGTCCATATCGAACGACATACTGTTTTCCTTTATAATTGATTTCTTCTGGATAACCGTGCCGTTCCAGCCACAAATTCACTTTTGCGGCGACGGATTCAGTATATTGCACGTTCGTCCCGGCGTGGCCGCTTGTAGCGTTCTGAAAAGGGACAATCTCTTTTTCATCTGGAAGCACATCTACCTGTGCAATAATGGCAGAAACAGCCTGTGCGTGCGGATTGCCAGTGCGAGACAACACACCAAGACGTTTTGCAATTGTCGTTGCATCAAGTAAGCGCTTGTTTACCGTAATTCCCTCCAGTGGGATCTCTACACCGACCGAAGCATACAGACTTTTCATAGCCACTGCTACGAACTGCGGCGCCATACCGGCTTCTTTCAAAGTTTGACGAATAATGCGCGCAGCGCTATTGACTTCACCCAGACGTTGCTGCACCTTCTGTGGGCTGACATACTCACCGTGTTTACGAATGGATGGTAGCACTTCGGACGTCACCCAGTGTTTGAAGGCTTTTGCCGTCTCAAGTTTGCTGGAAAGGATCAGACTGTACAGGCCAGATTCGTTGATGATGGTCATTCCTCGGTTTGGGATTTCTAAGGTGGCGTTTTGCCCCCTTTGAAGAATCTGCTTATCATCTGCATCCACATGGTCGTTAATTGCGGATTTTGTATCTGAATATCCCAGCGCCTCTGCAACGTCTTTTCCTGCAAACCACGGATCGCCGTCTTTAGTCAGTGTTCTGATCTGCCCAAACTGTTCGTTTTTAAAAATCTGAATATCTTTGTTCATAGTGTTCCCTTTCTCTATTGGATGAGGAGGAGCGGCGGGGGCATACCCCGCCATGCATAGCTCCAATGCCATTTCCCGTTTTGAGGTGAGCACTCTTTCAACCGGTGAATATATTTTCCCATGTTCACACGGAAACCGCAAACTCCAAAATCGGCCGTTTTTGAGGAGATAACGCTATGTAATTATATCTTATAGTTTCTTATTGTAACATGATGTAACACAGATATACCACAGATATACAAAACCAAGATTTATTCTCCTTTTTTCGCAGTTTTTCTCATTTTTTCTCTTGTTTTCTTTCAAATCTAAAGAATCCCGCCTCTGCGCTACCAACACAGAGACGGGACTTGGGGTTGATGACTAAATTTCCACACCTAATCATCAACCCCTATTTTACCATACTTTTTTCCGGTAAGAAAGGGGTTATTTTTATGAACGGAAGTTTTCGAAAAAAGTCGAACGGCAGCTGGGAATTTCGTGTGTGGGTCGATTTGCCGGATGGTAGCCGTGTGCAGAAATCTTTCTGCCGCCGCACCAAAACACTGGCAAAATCCGCGTATGATGAATGGCTGGAACACAAGGACGAACAAATCATCAAGCGGAAAACCGTAGCCGGCTGGGGCGAGGAATGGCTTGAAATCAAACGTGACTCCGTGTCCTACCGCACCTATCAGAATTACGAGCTTTACTGGCGCAATCACATCAAGCCCGCGCTTGGTAAAAAGCAGCTGGATCAGGTCAAGCCGATCGACATAGAAAAGCTGCTCGCCGCCACTTCCCACCTGAGCAAGAGTGCCAGGCATCACATTTATATCACCGTCAACCAGATCATGAAAGCGGCCGTGCAGAATGAGCTGTGCCGCAAGAATCCATGTGAAGCCATCACCGTCGCTGCCGAAGATCCACTACACGCAATACAGGTGTTTTCTCCGGACGAGATCCAGACCATTCTCCGCAATCTGGACAAGCCGTTCGGCACTGCGATCGCGCTGATGCTCTTTGCCGGTCTGCGCTCTGAGGAAGTGATGGGGCTGCGCTGGGGCGATATTGACCAAAACGAAAAAGTGATTACCGTGTGCCGTGTTGTCACGCGCGTAGCCAAGGGCGAATATATGCCCGTAGAGCGCACGAAGAACGGCAAGGTGCGTTATGTCCCCTATGGCGATGAACTCGCTGTACACCTCGCACAGGCCCGCAAGACAAGCATCTACGTCGTACCTGCGGTCCGCGGCGGATATATGACACCGGGCAGCTTCCGTCGGCAATACGAAACCTTCTTTGCTGATCTGCCAGTGCGCAAGCTCTCCCCGCATAAGCTGCGGCACACCTATGCCACCTATCTAATCCGCGGCGGTGCAGAGCTGCGTGCCGTGCAGTCTATCCTTGGTCACCAGTCTGTAGGGGTTACTGAGATTTATACGCACGTCAATGTAGAGGATCAGCGCCGGGCTGCAGGAAAGCTGGCTTATTAAGAGGGCTGAAAAGCCCTCTTTTTCTTTCCCTCATTTTTCCCTTATTCGCCCCGATTTTTCCCTTATTTCCGCGATTCGCCGCGACTATTTCCCAAAGAGCGAAAAAAGCAAAAGCAAAACTTTTTCAGAGACATAAAGAAGAAAAGCACTCCATTCGGAGTGCTTTTCACAACTGGTGGGAGGTGGTGGATTCGAACCACCGAAGTCATAGACGACAGATTTACAGTCTGTTCCCTTTGGCCACTCGGGAAACCTCCCTTATTCACTTGCATGCCTTAAAGGGCATATGGAGCTGGTGGACGGACTTGAACCCCCGACCTGCTGATTACAAATCAGCTGCTCTACCAACTGAGCTACACCAGCGTTTCAGTGAGCCGTTCGCCCCAGCGACTTGTATATAATATCATATGCCCCCGCACATGTCAACACTTTTTTGAAATTTTATTTTACAAATTTCATGTTTTTTCCGAACGCGTCGATCGAGTCCGAAACTTGCTGCAAAACCGTCAAAAAAGCGCCCGATAAAGCCGGATATCGGCGGCTGATTTCATCCGGTGAAATCGTACCCGGCTGTAAGGTCTCGCCCTGCAAGCCAAACCCTTCCTCGCCGCAGGCCGCAGTACGGATACGAAGCTCGTGTTCCTTCATGCGCGCGTCACACAGATATTCAAACTGCTCGCGCGAGGCACGGAACACCGCCTCAACCCCTGCAGGATCCGCCATGTACAGATAACGGTATACCTTGTAAATCACAACGGACAGATACGCCTCAACCTCATGCGGAAGCTGGGAACTACCGGTCTGCTCGGCAAGCTCCAGCAACAACGAGATCGCTGTAACCACCTGATTTTTCTCCCAGCCGGCCTCGTGCTGTGCGTCCATACGCTCAGCCGGTATGGCAGAACCGTCCCGCGCCATTGAGCGGCCCAGCAAATAGTCGCACGACACGCCGTAATAATCCGCCGCACGCACAACAAAAGGCAGGCCCGGCTCGCGCAGACCATTTTCATAATGGCTGAGAAGCGCCTGCGACACGCCGAGATCCCCCGCCGCTGTGCGTTGACTTATTTTCTTTTCCCGTCGCAGCAATGCGAGCGTGCGAGAAAAATCACTGGCCATATCCTTGTTACCCCGTCATAAAACTATGTCTATTATACAGCTTGTAATCTGTCTTGTAAAGAAGGAAAAAGTTGCATTTCCGCTTATTTTTCCTTTATTTCCGCTGTTCCACAGCGCATCACCTTATGTGGTTGACTATTATTTGCATATAACTATATATGGTGGTTTGTTTTTTCCAAAAAAGAAAAGAGCAGCGTATTTTGACAGCTGTTTTTTACTTGACGATGCAGAATACGGCCGATATAATAAAGAAAAGAGGAAATTCTGAATGGTGCGGCTGTCATTCCGGCCGCACCATGTTTTTGCAAAGGAGATACACAGATGACCATTGAACAGATCCTGAAAATGCGTCAGGAGGCCAGTGGCCTGAACAAACTGATGCATATGCACGTTATTACGCTCGATAAAGACGGCGGTGCGACCGTCGAGCTTGACCTGACCGAGGAATTGCTCAACCCGCTCGGGCTCGCGCACGGCGGCACAATCTTTACGCTGTGCGATATTGCTGCCGGTTCGGCTGCCGCTTCGCACGGGCTGGTCGCCGTCACGCTGGACAGCAATATCCACTATTACCGCCCCGGCCGTCTGGGCAAAAAACTGACCGCTGTCGCCTACGAACGCAAACGCGGCAGCAAGACCGCTATCTATATCGTCGAAGTACACGATGAGGACCGCCGCCACATCGCGGACGCGATCTTCACCATGTTCTACACCGGCCAGACCTTCGAGGATATGCAGCATTGAGCGGCGTCTCCCCTGCAATCGTCGCGCCTCTGCTTCAGTGGTATGACGAAGGGCATCGTGATCTGCCATGGCGCGCGGTACCCACGCCCTACCGCGTCTGGGTCAGCGAGATCATGCTGCAGCAGACCCGGGTTGAAGCGGTGCGCAGCTACTTTGCACGCTGGATGGACACATTGCCAGATGTGCGCGCACTCGCCGCTGCAGATGAAGCTACCTATCTCAAGCTATGGGAAGGGCTGGGCTATTACAGCCGCGTGCGCAACCTGCACCGCGCGGCTGTTACAGTCTGCGAAAAATACGGCGGCGAGCTGCCTGCCGACTATGACGCGCTGCTTGCGCTGCCCGGCATCGGTGACTATACTGCTGGGGCGATCGCATCGATCGCGTTCGGCCTGCCTGTTCCTGCGGTCGACGGCAACGTACTGCGCGTTGCCGCGCGGCTGGATAACGACCTGACCCCGATCACCGACGCGGCCTTCAAAAAGCGCACGCGTGAGCGCTTTGCCGCGCTCATGCCTGCCGACCGACCGGGCGACCTCAACCAATCGCTGATGGAACTGGGCGCGACTGTGTGTATTCCCAACGGCGCGCCGCTGTGCGGTGACTGCCCAGTGCAGCACCTTTGCCTCGGCTATCACCATGGCAATGCCTCCATGCTGCCGCTGCGCGCAGCCAAAAAGGCGCGCCGCATCGAAAACCGCACTGTCCTGCTGCTGCGGCACGATACGCTCGTCGGCATCACGCGGCGGCCGAAAACCGGCCTGCTTGCCCGGCTGTGGGAACTGCCCGCGCTGGATGGCCACCTTTCTCCGGACGAAGTGCGCGAAACGCTTGCCGCCCGCGGCTGGCAGGTTGGGAAACTGCTGTCGCTTCGTCCCGCGAAGCACATCTTCACCCATGTTGAATGGCATATGAACGGCTATTACATCGAGCTGGAAAACCAGCCCGAGGAACTGACCTTTGTCAGCCCGTCCGCCCTGCGTGCGGAATACGCGCTGCCCAGTGCGTTCCGCGCGTTCCTGTCCATTATTGAGGAGGAAGCATGAACCTGCAAACCGTTGTACATACCATCCCACCGCTGTATGACAGCCATTCACGCGTGCTGCTGCTCGGTTCAATCCCCAGCCCCAAATCTCGCGAGATCGACTTTTTCTATGGCCACCCGCAAAATCGCTTCTGGCGCGTGCTGGCAGCCGTTCTGGGCGAGGAGGTACCGCAGACCATCGAGGATAAGCGCACGATGTGCCTGAAGCACCACGTTGCGCTGTGGGACACGATCGCCCGCTGCGATATTGCGGGCGCGTCTGACACCAGCATCCGCAACGCTGTGCCAAACGATATCGGCAAGCTGGTGCGCGAGAGCGAAATCACGCGCATTTTCGCTACCGGCGGCAAATCCGCTGAGCTGTACCGCAAGCTGATCGAACCCACGCTGCACATCCCGATCACACAGCTGCCGTCCACCAGTCCGGCCAACGCCGCATGGTCGCTCGAGCGGCTGATCGAGGCCTATCGCGTGATTTTATAGAAAGAGGGCGTATCGCCAACGAGCAAAGAACAATCCCTATCCGGCAAAGAGTTATTCCCAAATGCCGCGCTCAAAAAACTGATCTGGCCGCTTGTGCTGGAACAAGTGCTGTCGATCACGGTCGGCCTTGCCGATACGATCATGGTATCCTCCGTGGGCGAAGCAGCGGTGTCGGGCGTGTCGCTGGTCGACATGCTCAACGTACTTATCATCAATATCTTCGCCGCGCTTGCAACCGGCGGCGCGGTTGTCGTTGCGCAACTGCTCGGCGCGCGGCAGAACCGCCGTGCATGCAGTGCGGCGAGGCAGCTGTATTTCGTCGTGGTCTGCATTTCTGTTGCGCTCAGCGCGATCATCATGCTGATCCGCACCCCGCTGCTGCGGCTGCTGTTCGGCTCGATCGAGCCGGATGTGATGGACAGCGCGTTGACCTATCTGACCGTCAGCGTGTTCTCCTACCCCGTGCTTGCGGTCTACAACGCAGGTGCGGCGCTGTTCCGCGCACAGGGTAACTCGCGCATCTCGATGTGGATCGCGGGACTGATTAATATTGTCAACCTGATCGGTAACTCGATTTTGATATTTGTGCTCAAATGGGGTGTCGCGGGTGCGGCGCTGTCGTCGGTCATTTCGCGCGGCGTCGCGGCAGTGGTCATCACCATCCTGCTCACCCACCCGGAGCATACCGTCTGCCTGCGGCGCGGCGGCCATTTCCGGCCGGACGGCACGCTCATCCGCCGCATTTTGCAGATCGGCGTTCCAAACGGGCTAGAAAACAGCCTGTTCCAGCTCGGTCGTATTCTGGTTGTCAGCATGATCGCGCTGTTCGGCACGACACAGATCGCGGCGAACGCCGTCGCGAACAACCTCGATGCGGTCGCCTGCATCCCGGGTCAGGCGATGAACCTTGCGATCATCACGGTCGTTGGCCAGTGCATCGGCGCGGGTGATCTGGCGCAGGCAAAGCGCATGGCGAAAAAGCTGCTCAAAATCACCTATGTAATCCTGTCCTGCTGCTGCCTTGCCACCATCCTGCTGACGCCTCTGGTGCTCAAGATCTACAACATGTCCCCCGAGGCGCTGGCACTCGGCCGGACACTGATTTACATTCACAACTTCAGCGCCATGGTGATCTGGCCATTATCGTTCACCATGCCGAATGTACTGCGCGCCGCAAACGATGTGCGCTATCCGATGGTCTGCTCGATCGCGTCCATGATGCTGCTACGTCTGGGAAGCGGTTACCTGTTCGCGGTCGTGTTCCAACTCGGCGCGATCGGCATCTGGATCGCTATGGTTGCAGACTGGCTATGCCGTGGTGTGCTGTTCACCGCACGCTTTATCAGCGGCAAATGGCTGTCCTTCGCACCCGGCTTTCAGCTTGTCGCACAGGGTGAAAAACAATGAAACAAACGAAAAAGGAGAACCAAACGGTTCTCCCTTTTGTTTATCTGCGGTAATCCCTTACAGGATCCATTCCTCCTGCTTTTCCTCGCCGCAGTAACGGCGAAGCGTCTCGCGGATCGCGCGCGGCCCCTTATTCAGTTCGTTGAACATACGCACAACAGTATCGCCCACACCGATCTCAAACAGGTTGACACCGAAGTAATAGCGGTTGGACAGCAGCGGGTAGAGCTGCTCCTCAGAAACCTCATCGCCCAGTTTGGGATTGCCCATCAGCTCACGGACATGCTCGATGTTCGGATCCGGGCTGAGTTCAAACGGCTCGCCACGGTCGTTAACGCCAACCAGATAACGCAGCCAGCCTGCCAGCGCCAGCGGGATATACACCAGCTTGGTCGCACGATGCGCGGGCAGCGTGGAATTATAGTATGCATACAACGTCACACCGAAGCGCAGCGGGATCTTTCTCGACGTATCCGTCGCTGTGCGCTGCGGGGAATCCTGCAGGAACGGGTTGGGATAACGCTCGCCCAGCACCTCATGCAGGAATGCAACCGGGTCGATAACACCCGGATCCGCAACCATCGGCATGGCCTCCTGCTCGCTCATGCGGGTGATCAGGTTGACCAGTTCCTTGTCCTTCATCTCAGCGCTGATCTGGGTATAGCCCAGCATGCAGCCATATACGCCCAGCGCAGTATCCATCGGGTTCATGCAGGTGCTGACCTTCATGATCGCGGACTTTTCTACGATATCGCGACGGGTCAGGATGACGCCGCACTGCTCGAGCGGCGGATGACCATTCGGGAACGCATCCTCGATGAGCAGATAGTGCGGGCTTTCCGAGTTGACATAAATGGCCGCATACGTGCCCTTATCTGTCACAAACGGACGGGCATTCTCCAAGCCGTCCTCCTCGAGCTTGTCCGCAATACGGGTATCCGGATGGGGCGTGATCTTATCGATCATGGACAGCGGATAGGTGTTCTTCTTGAGCAGATAGAAATACTCATCCTCGTTGATGAAGCCCTTTTCCTGCCAGCCCTGCGCCATGTAGCGCATCGCGCGCTCCAGACGCACACCGTTATCCTGACAGTTATCCAGCGAAACCAGTGCCAGCGGCTGCAGTCCGGCGCGGCAGCGTGCCAGGCTGAGCGACGCGAGCTTGCCGAAGAACGAGCGGCAGCCCTCGGGGCCGTTCTCACGGTCACGCGCATAATCCGGCAGGAACTCATGTGCGTCATCCTGAATGACATAGCCCTTTTCGGTCAGGGTGAAGCTGACCATCTGCAGGCTGGGCGCGAGGAATACCTCGCCCAGACGTGCCATATCCTCGCTCAGCTTGAGGCTTTCGGTAACGGAGGCGATAACCTCCTTGTTGATCGTGCCGTTGGAGTACAGCGTCACCACAAGCGAAAGGTGGTCACACGCACGATAGCAGCGGTCGATCAGTTCTTCGTCATAGCCGTCACAACAAATGATACCGGTGTCCGACAGGCCGGCAGTCAGCATGCGCTGCGCCAACACAGCGGGAAAAGCCCGGAACAGGTTACCCGCGCCAAAATGCAGCCAAGTCGGCGCCGTGCGCGTCGCTTCACGCACCGCGTCGATGTCATACTGCGGCAGACGGTATCCCTTCCAGGCCGCGTTATGTTTGATGCTTTCTTTTGTCAATTTCATAAAGCAGTCACTTCCTTTCAGCGAACGGAATACGCCGTTCATCCCTATCGTATATAGTATACCAAAACTTTGCCGCTTTGCATAGGGAAAATCGGAAAACTCTACAAAAACTAAACAGCAACTTACAAAAAACCAGCCATCCGGCTATGCCGGACGGCTGGTGGTCGATTTATAGGGAGTTGTTTTCCGCCGCACGCGCGCCATCTTGGGCGGGCAGCGTGCGGTACAGCCGCAGTACAAGCTTCATCGCGAAGTACAGCAGCACCGTTTCGATCGGCAGCATAATCAGGTTTTTCGGCACACGCAGCGCCAATAGCGCGCCCATCGCCTTGCCGCCCGTCAGGGTCAGCCACAGCGTGTTGAGACCGATATTGCAGAACAGGTTGATGCAGGCTTTGGCACCCAGCGCGCGCCAGATGGTCACCTTGCGCGGATACAGCCACAGGCCCCAGATCAAGCCGGCGGTAATTGCCGTCAGCGTATAGCCCGGGAAATAGGCGCCCATCGTCAGGTTGCCGGCGAAATAGCCGAGCACATCCGTGCACACGCCCGCCATCATGCCGACCACCGGGCCGAACAGCATACCGATCGACGCGTTGCACAGAAAGCCAAAGCTGATGCGCAGGTTGGGCGGCAGCTTAATGGTCAGCCCGAGCAGATCAAGCGCGATGTTGATGGCGATCAAAAGCGCGGTCAGCGCAAGGCAGCGCGTGCTTTTGAGCTCGTTCAGGGAGCGGACAAAAATATTTTGCTTTTTTTGCATAGAAAAAGACACCTCCTAAATCATTTCATCTGTTGCCACAGCGATTTAGGAAATGCCTAAACAGTTGCAGCAGCGGGATGCGACTACAACACCGCAGGGGATTTTCGTCCCTTTCGTCCGCTGAACAACTCCCCGTCTCAGCGGCACTTAACGCATTGCAGTCTACTCTGCTTTTTCCGTTTTCTATTGTATCATGGTTTTACGCCTTGTCAATACCAAATACCTGCCGGATCGTACGGCATACACCGTCCTCATCATTGGACGGGCAGATATGCTTGGCCGTCGCCTTGAGCGCCTCGTGGCCGTTTGCCATCGCATACGACTCCCCTACCGCCTGCAGCAGCTCAAGGTCATTGAGATAATCGCCAAAGGCCATGCACTCGTCCGGCGTGATATGCAGGCTATCGCACAATGCGCCGATTGCACGCCCTTTGCTCATGCCCGGGCGCATCAGGTCGACCCAGTCTGCCCCCGACAGGGCGACCTGAGAAGTCCCCTCAAACGAACGGAAAGCAGGCAAAAGTACCTCCTCCGCGCGCGCATTGCAATACAGCGCAACCTTACATACCGGCTCATGCCGGCAGAACTCCAACAGGTCCGGCACAAGGGTGCGGCGCACGCTGTAATGTGCGATATTGACCAGAAAATCCGGATCGTCCTCATCCTCATAAAAGCCGCCGTCGCGCGCGGACACGATCGCATACGCACCGGGTAAGCCGCGCACGGTTTCAACCGCGCGGCAGACCTCCTCCGTCGGCATGGCCTCAAAGGTGAGCACCTTCGAACCATCGCACACCATGGACCCATTTTCACTGATGTATATCAGCTCGTCCGCAATCTCCCCGAACTGGTCATACAGGGTATAATACTGCCGTCCGGACGCGGGGGCAAAGCGTATTCCCCGCTCGCGCAGCGCACGGATCAGCGGGAACAGCCCCTGCGGCAGCTGCTTCTGGCTGTCCAGCAGCGTGCCATCCATATCCGCAGCAATCAGTTTGATCGACATTGCTCTATCCTTTCCCTTCCATTCATTTTTATCCATGGATAGTATAGCATTTTCCTGCCGGTCGTGTCATTCGCCATCCTGACAAAACAGGGCCGCGCCAAACGGCGCAGCCCTGTCATTTCTGTTATAGCAGCAAGCAGCCCACCTGATAGATCACCAGTGCCGCGAGATATGCCAGCACGGTCTGGAACGCCGCCGCGCCGAAAGCCCAGCGCCAGCCGCCCATTTCGCGCTTGATCGTCGCAAAGGCGGACATGCAGGGCATGTACAGCAGCGTGAACACCAAGAACGAGTATGCCGAAAGCGGTGTGAACACCGAGCCGAGCAGGCCGGTCAGCACCGCGCTGTCCCCGCCCGCGCCATACAACACGCTCATCGTGGATACGACCGCTTCCTTGGCAACCAGACCGGTCAGCAGCGCGACCGACTCCTGCCACTGGCCGAAGCCGAGCGGCGCGAACACCGGCGCAATCGCCGTGCCGATGATGCCAAGGATGCTCTCCCCTGCGTTCTGCGCAACAGCAAGGCTGGGTGTAAAATTCTGCAGCAGCCAAATCACCACGCTCATCAGGAAGATCAGCGTACCTGCGCGCGTGATGAAGTCCTTGGCCTTCTGCCACATATTGAGCACCGTGCCCTTAAAGGACGGCATGCGGTAGGTCGGCAATTCGAGCACAAAGCCCGAGGAAACCTCTTTGAAAATCGTCTTTTTCAGGATGAATCCCGCGAGAATCCCCATCAGGATACCGAGCACATACAGGCTGATGACGACCAGCCCCTGATTTTTGCCGAAGATCGCCCCCGCCACCAGCGCGTAAACCGGCAGCTTAGCGCCGCAGGACATGAAAGGCGTCAGCATGATCGTCATGCGACGGTCAGCGTCGTTTTCCATGGTGCGCGCCGCCATAACGGCGGGCGTCGTGCAGCCGAAGCCCATCAGCATGGGCACGAACGACTTGCCCGACAGGCCAATGCGACGCAGCAGCGTGTCCATAATGAACGCCACACGTGCGAGATAGCCCGTGTCCTCGAGTACCGACAGGAAGAAAAACAGAATCACGATCTGCGGCAGGAAGCTTAAAACGCCGCCCACGCCGCCGATCGCGCCGTCACAGATCAGACCGATCAGCCAGTCCGCCGTACCGGCAGCCGTCAGGCCGCTGCGGATCGCAGGCGAAATAATACCCTGAATCAGGTACTCCATGCCGCTGCCCAGCAAGGAGCCGAGCGGCCCAAACGTGCACCAGAACATCAGGAACATGAAAAACGCAAAGATCGGCAGCGCCCACACGCGGTGCAGCACGATCTTATCGATACGCTCAGTCAGTGTCGCCTTATGTACCTTGGGACGACGATAGGATGCGCGGGCAATCTCCTCGATATAATCATAGAGTGCATCCGCCAGCACCATTTCCTTATCGGTCAGGTTGGCGTGGCTCTGCATGCCCGCCGCAACAGAATTGATCTCGTCGCGCATGGACTGCGGCATATTGATCCGATCCATCTGCGCCCACATTGCCGAGTCGCCTTCGAGCAGCTTTGCCGCGTAAAACGGCAGACTGCACCGCCTGAGCGGCAGCGGCTCCAACTGCTCAGCCGCGCGGCGGATCGCCGCGCCTACGCCATGCAGATAGGCGGGCTGCTTTGCCGGTGCACGCATGCCGTGCGCCAGTTCGTCAAGCAGATCGTGCATATTCTCGCCTTTTTTGGCTGAGATCGGCACAACCGGCACGCCCAGCCGTTCGGAAAGCGCCTTGCAGTCGATAACGATGCCCTGCGCACGCACGTCGTCCATAAAGCCGAGCGCAATCACCATCGGCAGACCGAGCGCAATCAGCTGCAAGGTCAAATACAGGTTTCGTTCAATATTGGCCGCGTCAACGATGTTCAAAATACCGTCCAGCTCGTCCGACAGCACAAACTCGCGCGCGATAATCTCCTCCTGCGTATAGGGAGAGAGCGAATAGATGCCGGGCAGGTCGACGATATCGATGCCCACGCCATCGTGACAGATGTGGCCGGTCTTGCGGTCGACCGTGACGCCCGGCCAGTTGCCGACATGCTGGTTCGAGCCGGTCAGCCGGTTGAACAGCGTTGTTTTACCGCTGTTCGGGTTGCCGATGATGGCAACGGTCTTTTTGCTGCTGCTCATGCGCCCTCCTCCAGCACGATTTTTTTCGCCTCCGCGCGGCGCAGCGACAGGCTGTACCCGCGCAGGCGCACCGCGACCGGATCGCCGAACGGCGCAATGCGCTCCATGGTTATCACCACACCTTTGGTGATGCCCATATCAAGAAAATGCCGTTTAAGCGCGCCTTCGGCCGTAATCGACTCAACAACGCCGCTCTGTCCCGGCTTTAAGTTATTCAGTGTTTTCATAATTTGCCCCCATGCACTGCCAAAAAGACTCTGTGCCATTTTATTATAAAATGGCAGTTAGCAAATGTCAACGGAAGCGGCCGCCGCGTCGCCATCCAAAACCGACAAAAAGACGCGCCCATAGGCGCGTCTTTTTGTCATCGGAAGGTATGGGACTCCTCTTCACGGAACATCAGGCCGAAAACCGCCAGAAGCGGCGCACAGGTCAGCAGCAGCGCGCGCTCCCCCCATGCGTCGGTGCACAGTGCGCCGAGCGCCGCACCCACGATGAACCACAGGATGATTGCATAATAATGCCGCGCCTTGCGGGCGGCTTTCCGGTCACCGTTCTGCCGCCAAAGCACCAGCTGCTCGGTGCCCGAGCGTAAATTACCCGTGCACATCGTCGTCGCAAACGCGCTGCCGCGCACCTTGCGGAAGGTCTCGACCTGCATGGCACAGACAAAAGAAATCGAAATGTTAACCGCCGTATTTAATTCCTGCGGTACAAAGGCCACCACAGCCAGAATGACAATCTCGGCCAATACAATCGTCTGCCGCCAATGCAGCGCGCCGTCCGGACGGTGCTCCCGCTTGCCGCGCCGCTTGACGAGCTCGGCTGCAACCACGCCCAGCGCGAACGCCAGAATGGGCAGCAGATAGGTCAGCGCGCGCAGCCACTGACGCTCGGCCAATTCGAGGCCAAACAGCACGATATTGCCGGTCTGCGCGTTGGCGAACACCCCGCCGCGGCAAAGATAGGTATAAGCGTCAAAAAAACCGCCGGCCAGCGCAAGCAGTCCGCCCAGCAGCAGCGATTCCGACATCTGTCCGTTTTTTTCTCCCATTTCCGTCACCTTCATTTCGGTCTCGCTCCCCAGTATAGCAAAAAAAGCCGTCCGTTTCAAGAACGGACGGCTTTGGGTCACTTGTCCCCCGCGATGCGCATGCGGTTGATAGCCTTTTTCAGTTTGATCTGCGCTACGTCGTGCTCATGCTCGCTCTCCTTCTGCTGGAGGATCGCACGGGCACGCTCCGCAGCTTCGCGGGCGCGGTTGATGTCGATCTCGTCCGCCCATTCGCAGGTGCGGGCAAGTACGACCGTCTGCTCGCGCGACACGTCGACAAAACCGCCGGCGATCGCCGCGACGCGGGACTGCCCGTTCTGAATGATGTTCAGCCCACCGATGCCGAGCGCCGCGGTATACGGCACATGGTTCGGCAGGATACCGACATCGCCCTGCGTGGTGCGGATGACAATCTGGTCGACCTCATCGTCAAAAAAGCAGCGGTCGATCGTCATCACCTTGAGATGGAAGGTAGCCATATTATGCCCCCTTCTTCGCCTTCTCCACGACCTCGTCGATGGTGCCGGCAAACAGGAACGCCGACTCGGGCAGATCGTCATGCTTGCCGTCGAGGATCTCACGGAAGCCGCGGATGGTCTCCGCTACCGGCACGTACTTGCCCTGGAAGCCCGTGAACTGCTCCGCAACATGGAACGGCTGCGACAGGAAGTTCTGGATCTTACGGGCACGGGCAACGGTCAGCTTATCCTCATCGGACAGTTCGTCCATACCGAGGATGGCGATGATGTCCTGCAAGTCCTTATACTTCTGCAGGATGGACTGCACCGCACGCGCGACCTCATAATGCTCGATGCCGACAACGTCCGCGGTCAGGATACGCGAGGAGGAATCCAGCGGGTCAACCGCCGGATAAATACCCATCGACGCGATATCACGCGACAGAACGACCTTTGCGTCCAGATGCGAGAACGTGGTCGCCGGCGCGGGGTCGGTCAGGTCGTCCGCCGGGACGTAAACCGCCTGTACGGACGTGATCGAGCCCTTCTTGGTCGAGGTGATACGCTCCTGCAGCGCGCCCATTTCAGTCGCCAGCGTCGGCTGATAGCCTACTGCCGACGGCATACGGCCGAGCAGCGCGGAAACCTCGGAACCCGCTTGCGTGAAACGGAAGATGTTATCGATAAACAGCAGTACGTCCTGTCCTTCCACATCGCGGAAGTATTCCGCCATGGTAAGGCCGGAAAGCGCCACGCGCATACGTGCTCCGGGCGGCTCGTTCATCTGACCGTAAACCAGCGCGGTCTTGTTGATAACGCCGGATTCCTGCATTTCGTTATACAGGTCGTTGCCCTCACGGGTACGCTCACCAACGCCGGTGAATACCGAAATACCGCCGTGCTGCTTGGCGATGTTGTTGATCAGCTCCATGATGATAACCGTCTTGCCGACGCCCGCACCGCCAAACAGGCCGATTTTACCGCCCTTGGCGTACGGCGCGATCAGGTCGATGACCTTGATGCCGGTTTCGAGGATTTCGGTCGTGGATTCCTGCTCCTCATAAGACGGAGCGGGACGATGGATGGGCCAGCGCTCCTCGCTCTCGACCGGCGGCTTGTTATCCACCGGCTGGCCGAGCAGGTTGAAGATACGGCCCAGATTGTTGTTGCCGACCGGCACCGTGATCGGTCCGCCGGTATCGACAGCCTTCATGCCGCGCACCAAGCCGTCGGTCGACTCCATGGCGATGCAGCGCACGGTGTCCTGACCGATATGTTGCGCGACCTCGACGGTGACGACACGGCCGTCCTTCTCGATTGTGATCGCGTTCAGCAGCTTAGGCAGCGCGTCGGCAGCAAATTTGATGTCCAGCACCGGTCCGATAATCTGGACGACGGTGCCAATATTCTGCTCACTCATTGGCAAAACTCCTAATTCGTATCGTCCTATGCGCCGACCTCGCCGGAGCCCGCGACAATCTCGGTGATCTCCTGCGTGATGGCGGCCTGACGCGCACGGTTATAGGACAGATTCAGATTTTCGATCATCTCGCTGGCGTTATCGGACGCCGCCTCCATCGCCATGCGGCGCGCAGACTGTTCGGAGCAGTAGCTTTCGACTACCGCGCCGTACAGCACGCCGTACAGATACTCCGGAATGATGGCGTCGAACACGGCCTCGGGCGAGGGATCGTATTCGGTCAGCACACGCGCACCTGCCGGTTTCTCCGGCTGGGCGTCGCGCTCAAAGCTCGCGGGCAGCAGCTGGATGCACTTCGGCTCCTGCTGCAGGGGCGAGACGAACTGGGTATAGCAGAGGAACACCTCGTCCACCTTGCCGCTGCGGAACAGCTCGAGCATACGGCTGACGATCTCATGCGTGTCGCTGATCTTCATGGTTTCGGCAATGCCCGGATAGTCCGCTGTAACCGGCCAGTTGCGCTTGGCATAATGCTCCTGCGCCTTTTTGCCGATCGTGACGACCTGCGCGTTCTTGCCCTGCATTTCGGCAGCTGCCAGCTTGAACAGGTTGGCGTTATAGCCGCCTGCCAGACCGCGGTCGCCCGCGATAACGATATACAGGCTGTTCTTCACGTCGCGGCGGCGGGTATAGACCGAGTCGCTGTCACGCGTCTCAGCAGCCAACCGGGTGATGGTTTCGTACATCGTATTGAAATACGGCCGCGCGGCCAGCGCGCGCTCCTTGGCGCGGCGCATCTTGGACGAGGCCACCAGCTCCATTGCCTTGGTGATCTGCATGGTGGACTGCACCGACTTGATGCGGCGCTTAATGTCCTTCATGTTTCCGGAAGCCATAGTTCAGTCCCCCTTCCGCTTAATGCTCGGAAAGGAACTTGCCCTTGAATTCCTCGATCGCCTTTGTCAGCTTCTCCTTGATATCGTCGTCCATCTGCTTGGTAGCACGGATGGTCTCCGGGATATCGCCGTAAACGCCGTCGATAAACTCGAACAGCTCTTTCTCGAACTCGGCTACCTTATCCGCCGGGATATCGAGCAGCTGGCCGGAAACAACGGCGAAAATGATGATAACCTGCTTTTCGACCGGGATCGGGCTGTTCTGCGGCTGCTTGAGCACTTCCACGATGCGCTCGCCCTGATTCAGACGCTTCTTGGTATCCGCGTCGAGGTCGGAGCCGAACTGCGAGAACGCCTGCAGCTCGCGGTACTGCGAGTACGCCAGCTTCAAGGTGCCCGCAACCTTCTTCATCGCCTTGATCTGCGCATTACCGCCAACACGGGATACCGAAATACCCGGGTTAACAGCCGGACGGATACCGGAGTTGAACAGCTCAGTCTCAAGGAAGATCTGGCCGTCCGTAATCGAAATGACGTTGGTCGGGATATAAGCCGAAACGTCGCCCGCCTGCGTCTCGATGATCGGCAGCGCGGTCAGCGAGCCGCCGTCCTGGATGTTGGCTGCGCGTTCCAGCAAACGGGAATGCAGATAGAATACGTCGCCGGGGTACGCCTCACGTCCTGGCGGACGATGGAGCAGCAAGGAAAGGGCGCGGTAAGCGACCGCGTGCTTGGACAGGTCGTCATAAATGACCAGTACATCCTTACCCTTATGCATGAAGTACTCGCCGATCGAGCAGCCCGCATACGGCGCGATATACTGCAGCGGCGCAGACTCGGATGCGGTCGCGGCGACGATGCAGGTATAGTCCATCGCACCGTTCTTTGCCAGCGTCTCGGCAACCTGTGCGACCGTCGAACGCTTCTGGCCGATGGCTACATAGATACAGATAACGCCCGTGCCCTTCTGGTTGATGATCGTATCCAGACAGATCGCGGTCTTGCCGGTCTGACGGTCGCCGATGATCAGCTCACGCTGGCCACGGCCGATCGGGATCATGGAGTCGATCGCCTTGATACCGGTCTGCAGCGGAACGTTAACCGGCGCACGCTCAATGATGCCCGGCGCCGGGCTTTCGATCGGGCGCGCCTCGGTGGTATGGATCGGGCCCTTGCCGTCGATCGGCTTGCCCAGTGCGTCTACAACGCGGCCGAGCATGGCCTCGCCCACCGGCACCTCTACGATGCGGTTTGTGCGTTTTACCGTGTCGCCTTCACGAATATCCTGATCCGAACCCAGGATTACGGCGCCGACCAGATCCTCTTCAAGGTTCTGCGCCATGCCGTATACGCCGCCCGGAAATTCGAGCAGCTCACCGGACATGCAGTTTTCCAGACCATGGACATGCGCGATACCGTCGCCGACGGTGACAACCGTACCGACGTCGGTCAGCTTGATCTGGCTCTGGTAGTGCGTGATCTGCTCTTTGATAATATTGCTAATCTCTTCGGGGCGTAATTCCATAAAGTCACCTACTTCCTTACGCGATAGTATTGGTCAGCCGCGACGCAATCTCATTGAGACGCGTGCGCAGGCTGGTGTCGAACTGCTCGTTGCCGAGCTTTACGACAATGCCGCCGAGGATGCTTTCATCCACCGACGTTTCGAGCACCACCTGTTTTCCAGTAACGGCGCTCATCTTCGCTTTCAGCTTTTCGGTCAGTGCTTCGCTCATCGGCTTTGCCGTGATTGCGCGCACCTCCACGATGCCATTATCAAAGTAATACTGCTCCTTGTACGCCTGATACATGTCATGGATCAGACCGACACGGCCCTTATCCGTGATCAGCAGCAGGAAATTGAACAGATAGGGCTCCACGCGTCCGTCAAACGCGGCGCGCAGCACCTTATGCTTGTCCTCCGCCCCAATCGACGGCGTCAGGAGCATTTTCAGAAAGTCCGGCTCGCGCGCGAATACCTCGCATACCGCGGCTAGCTCTTCGAGATAGTCCTTCGCCTTGTTTTCATCCGCGGCGATCTCATACAGGCTGAGCGCATAACGCTCGCTTACAATATCAGCCACCTGCGCTCACCCCACCTTGTCGATGAACTCTTCGATGAAGCGGTCGTGATCGGCCTGCTTGACGTCGCGCTCGACGACCTTGGAGGCGATCATGACGGACAGGCTCGCAACCTCGTCCTTGAGCTCGTTCATGGCCTTCTTGCGCTCCTGCTCGATGGTATTCTCGGCCTTCTTCATCATAGCGGCAGCCTGCTGCGAGGACTCGCGGAGGATCTCCTCGCTGCGCACAGTCGCACGGCGGGTGGCAGAACCGACGATCTCGGCAGCCTCCTCCTTGGCCTTGGACAGGCGCGTGGTGTACTCCGTGCGCAGGTTTTCAGCCTCGGTCTGCGCCTGTTCGGCGTTGGCGTACATGGCCTGTACTTCTTCCTCACGCGCGGCCAGCATCTTGCGCACCGGCTTAAACAGGAATTTCTTGATGATGGCAAACGTAATGAGCGTGTTGCACATTGTCACAAGGATTTCCCACCAACCAATGCTGACAAAGGACTGATATATCGCTTCCGACACTGTTTTACCTCCTTCCCAAACGGAAGATGAATCCGTTCATCCTTTAGTCGCCAGAATGTTTAGAACTGGCCGACGAACGGGTTGGCAAACAGCAGGATCAGCGCGATAACCAGCGCGTAAATACCGGTGGACTCGGCCATAGCAATACCCAGAATCATCGTACGGGTGATATCGCCCTGCGCCTCCGGCTGACGGCCGATAGCGGCACACGCCTGACCGGCGGTGTAACCTTCGCCGATACCAGGGCCAAGACCTGCGATCATCGCCATACCGGCGCCGAGGGCGGACATGCCTGCTACAAATGCTTTGGGATCCATAATTTTTTCCTCCTGAAAAAATGTTGTTCAAAATTTAAGAGTGGATACGGTTTGTTGTTTGCTGTGCCTCTGCGTCAGCTGCTGCCGCGTGCATCACCTACATAAGCCATGGTCAGCATGCTGAAGATGAATGCCTGCATGCAGGCAGTAAAGCAGTCGAAGTACAGCGAAAGGATGCCGGGCAGGCCGATCTGCAGCAGCGGCACGGGCAAAAAGCCCAGCACTGCGTTCGAGAGCACTTCCAGCGCACCCATGATCAGTGTCGAGATAACAAGACCACCCGCCATATTACCAAAATGACGGAACGACATGGATACCGGCGTTGCTACTTCACTGAGTACATTAAGCGGTGCCATGACAAAAATCGGTTCAAGGAAGCTCTTGAGGTAGCCTCCCAGACCGCCATATTTGATCTTGTTGAACGTGATCAGGAAAAATGTGATCAACGCCCAGCCGAGCGTGGTGTTCAGGTCAGCCGTGACCGGACGCATCCAGAACAATGTTGCCAGCGAACCGAACAATGAGCTCATCAGCAGCGTCGCGATATAGGGCGAAAACGCCCGGCATCCCTGTCCCATGGTGCTGTCGACCAGATTGTCGATCATAATGACAGCCTTTTCCGCCAGCGCCTGTTTCCCCTTCGGGATCTTCTCCATGCGCCGGGTGAGGAAAATACACAGGAACAGGATAAACGCCATCACAATCCACGCATTTCGCATGGTTTCCGTGATCGGCAGGTTCGGATTGCCAAATAAATACCCCAATACCTGTGGGCCGTTTATTGAAACATTCACCGTCTAACCTCCTTTCCTCTGAACTACGTTATACCAGAGCAAAACGATTTTAGGAAAGAAGAGCGGCAAAACCGCGGCCAACGGATGGATGAACGGCACTTTGATCGCCGCAAACACCGCAAGGCCGGTCAGCACATAGCGGAACAGATAGCCCCGCCGTACAATACGGATTGCCTGCGCCTCCGGAAACAGCACCGCCTTGGCAGCGCTTCGGCCGATCATGCGGAACAGCACGATCGAATAAGCCGCACCAAGCAGCAGGCTGACGCCCACGCGCAGCGGGTCACACCCGGCAAGCAAAAATGCACCGAAGGCGATGAGCGTCAGTGGTACGATGCCGCGCAGCATGCGCCGTGTCTCTTCGCGGACGATTTGCATTCCGGTCAAGGCAGCTTCTCCTTCCTTTCGCTTTCTCTGGCCTTTCGCTCGGTAAACCGCAGGAAATCCCGCAGTCCGCAGGCTGCAACTGCAATGCCGAGCAGGATCCCGACCAGCACCACACCATTACCCCAGCCGAACCGGTTGCGCAGCCAGACTGCACCAAAGCAGCAGAGCACCGGTGGTGTGATGATCGTGAACCCCACCTGACTGAAATAAATCAGGTAACGCAGCGTACTCCAATGGTTCCTGTTTTGATTCAACCGCATACCCCCGTAATACCGATTTGATAATCTTGAGAGCGGCCCGCCCAAACGTCGGGGTCCCTATCCCGCATATCAGTTTTTATTATACCTAACATATCCAAAAAGTGAAACACTTTTTATCAGAGATTTCTAAATATTTTTGCTCGACCTCCCAATCGTTATGCATATAATACAAATTAAAACATGCAAACTTGTATATTCCGACTATTTTTCTGGGATAAAATAATTCTTTTCAAAACCATAACTGTTTCGCTGTTTCTCATGTGTACACATACGTCTTGTATACGATGCTGAAAAAAAGCAGCGGTTAAACAACCGCTGCTTTTTCACGCTGTGACAACGCCGCTAAGTACCGATTACAGGAAACGCTTCATGCCTTCGGTCGCGGCGGACGGCTCCTCACTCAGGGAAACCGTAAAGTTAACGCTGTGCTGCTCAGAGAAAGCATCCAGAGCATTCAGGAACTCCTCTGCCTTCGAAACGTCCTTGATACCAGTGATCTTATACAGGCCGTCGATGAACACGCGAGTGATATCATAATTGCCGGCATGGATGCCGCACAGGAAGCCCAGCAGGCTCGCATAATCCTTGATCGGGTAGTCCGTCGAGTTGATCAGACGCGCATCATGCGAGATATCGAACGTCAGCTTATTGCCGCGCGAAATGCAGACGACGCTTCCCTTTTCTTCTTTTACCGCGGTATTGACCTGGTCAATCAGTTCCTTGGTCTTGCCAGAGCCGGTACCGCCAATAATCAGTTTTACCATAGTTTATATCCTCCCAACCTTTGAGGTTGCTTTTAGTGTACCATAGTTTACCCGAAATCACAAGCATCATTTGTAAAGTTTCCGTCATTTTGTCTATATCAGACGTCCCCATCTCCGGAAAGCCTTCCCAGAAATTCCAGCAGGAGCGTTGGGATATCAAGCGCCCCTACCGCATCCGCCGCAACCACCGGCAGGGTAAGCAATGTCTCCCCGCCGCTCGTCACTGTCAGCTCCCCGATCTGCTGCCCTGCCTCTACGGGCGCTTGGATCGTATCCGGCAGGGAGAGCGTGGTTTCCAAGTCCCCTGCCTTTTCCTTTTCAATTACAATCGACTGCGCATCCTGCAAAACCGGCTGTACGGTTTTCGCCGTCCCAAGCGTCACCGGTATGGGGGTGAGAGAATCCTCCGGCGGCTGATAAACCGTAAAGTTTGCAAAACCGTAGTTGAGAAGCGCGGAAGCGTCCGCCATGCGGGTCTCCTTGGTGGGAGCCGCCATGACGACCGCAACCAAGCTCAGGCCGTCCCGCTCGGCGGTGGCGGAAATACAATACCCTGCCTCAGATATGTAACCGGTCTTGAGCCCTGTCAGTCCGGGATAGCTTTTGAGCATTTTATTGGTGTTTGCCAGCGAGAATTTGCCGCCGCGGATGCTGTCCATCCAGATGCCGGTATATTCGAGGATCTTGGGGTGGCGCAGCAATTCGCATGAGATCAGCGCAAGGTCGTGCGCGGTCGTCATGGTCTTTTCACCCATCCCATCCAGTCCGTTGGCGTTGATGAACCGTGTGCCTGTGCAGCCCAGCTCGGCTGCACGCACATTCATGCGCTCGACAAACGCCGCTTCCGTACCTGCCAGATGCTCGGCCACAGCCACCGCGCAATCATTGGCGGAGCCGACCGCGATCGCCTTGAGCATCTCATCGAGCGACAGCTGCTCCCCCGGCTCCAGCCAGATCTGCGTGCCGCCCATCGAACAGGCGTATTCACTGCCTGTGATCATGGTGTCGAGCGTCACCTCCCCGCGCTCGAGTGCCTCCATCGCCAGCAGCATCGTCATGATCTTGGTCACAGATGCGGGCTGGAGCTGCTCATCAGCATTGAAGCTAAACAGTTCCTGCCCATTTGCCGCATACAGCGCGGCTGATTTTGCATTCAGCGCCCCCATTTCGGGCAGCGCCGCCGCCTGCACGAGCAGCAGCCCTGCCAGCACCGCGGCGCAGATCGTTTTTTTCACAGACAACCACCCTTTCGTCTTATCCTATGCCGGAAAGCGGAAAAGCATGCCTGCCCATTGACAGTATCCAGCTGCTGCATTAAGATATTTACAAGAATGCAGTCAGTTCCATCGGAGGCGTTTTTGTTGTTTGAAAATATCCAGTTGTTAGTATCCCAAATCCTTGTCATGTTCCTGCTGATGGCGGTCGGCTACGCCTGCTTTCGCCTGAAATATCTGGACGATCACAGCGCCGGCAACCTGTCGCTTATCCTGACGCGTATCGTTGCACCCAGCGTGATTATCGATTCCTTCCAGCGCGAATTTGAGCCCGAACTCGGTACGGCGCTTGCGCTGTCCGTTCTGTGCGCCTTTATTGCGATGGGGCTGTCAATGGTGGTCGGGCAGGTGTTGTACCGCAAAGGCGGGCCGCATCCCAATTACCCGGACAAACGCATGTGTCTGGTGTTCACCAACTGCGGCTTTATGGGGCTGCCGCTGCTCGACGCGATGTACGGCTCTTACGGCATCTTTCTTGGTTCATCGTTCATTGTTGTCAACAACCTGCTATTGTGGAGCTACGGCGTTTCACAGCTCTCGCACGATGTGCCGCGTGCACAGCGTATCCGTAATGTGCTGATCAATCCGGGCACTGTATCCATCGTGATCGGCCTTCTGTTCTTCCTGACGCCGCTTGAAATGCCGGCTATCCCAGCGACCGTGTTTTCTTATCTTGCCTCGCTCAACACTCCGGTCGCCATGCTGGTCATCGGCGCGTTCCTCGCCCAGTGTGACCTGCGTGCCTGCTTCCGTGATAAGCAGGTTTATTCCATGTCCGCGCTCCGCCTTCTGGTCATGCCGCTGCTGACCATGGGCATCTATCTGCTGCTGCCGCTCGAGCACACGCTGCGCAACTCCATGCTGGTTTGCGCGGCGGCGCCGGTCGCGTTAGTCTGCGCGCTGTTCGGGCAGACCTATCGCACCGACTATCTGTTCTCCACCCGCACGGTAGCGGTGTCGACCATCTTCTCCGCCGTCACCATTCCGGGCATTATCGCGCTGAGCACGCTGCTTGGCGGCTGACCGGCAAAAATAAAAACAGGCTGCTTTCGCAGCCTGTTTTTTTGCTCTTTATTCGATTTCAATAAGCACCGGACAGTGGTCCGAGCCGAATACATCGCTTAAAATGCGCGCATCCTTGACGCGGTCGATGAACCGGTTGGATACGAGGAAATAGTCGATGCGCCACCCTGCGTTCTTTTCACGCGCCTTGAAGCGGTAGCTCCACCAGGAGTACGCACCCGTCAGGTCAGGATTGAAGTGGCGGAAAGTATCGGTAAAGCCCGCCGCGAGCAGCATAGTCATCTTCTCGCGCTCCTCATCGGTGAAGCCCGCGTTGCGGCGGTTGGTTTTGGGATTCTTTAGGTCGATCTCCTTGTGGGCGACGTTCATGTCACCGCATACGATCACCGGCTTGTCCGCATCCAGCTTTTGCAGATAGGCGCGGAAATCATCATCCCAGCGCATGCGGTAGTCAAGACGCTTGAGCTCATCCTGCGAGTTTGGCGTATAGACGGTGACAAGGTAAAACTCACCGAAGTCCGCCGTGATGACGCGCCCCTCGTGGTCGTGCTCGTCGATACCAAGGCCGTAAGTCACGCTTTGCGGCTCGTCCTTGGCAAACAGCGCCACACCCGAATAGCCCTTCTTTTCGGCCGAGCACCAGTATTCGTGGTAACCCTCGACTGCGGGCGCCTGTTCGGGCTGCAGCTTGGTTTCCTGCAAGCACATCATATCCGGCTGCTCTGCCGCAAGAAAATCAAAAAATCCCTTGCCCACGCAAGCACGCAGGCCATTGACATTCCAAGAAATCAGCTTCATCTGGTTATCCTTTCAAAATCCCGCTTTCATCAATGCGGCGCACGGCTTCCTCCATGCGCTCCGGCGGCACGACCAGCGCGAAACGGACATAGCCCTCGCCCTGCTGGCCGAACGAGCTTCCCGGCACGCAGATCACACCGGTCTTTTCCATCAGTTCGAGCACAAAATCCACCGAGGACGCAAAGTGCGCCGGGATCTTCGCCCATACGAACATCGTGCCCTGTGCGTCCGGCACATCCCAGCCGATGCGGCGCAGGCCGCCACACAGCGCGTCACGCCGCGCCATATAGCCTTCCCGGTTGCGGCGGACGATATCCTGCGGCCCGGTCAGCGCCGCGACCGCACCCGCCTGAATGGGATAAAACATGCCGTAGTCGATCTGCGAGCGGAACGCGCGGAAGCGCGCGATCACATCACGTTTGCCCAGCGCGAACGATACGCGCATACCGGTCAGGTTGTAGGTCTTGGAAAGCGAGTTAAACTCGATGCCGACCTCCTTTGCGCCCGGTATGGACAGAAAGGACAGGCCCTCTTGGCCGTTGAGCAACAGATCAGAATAGGCGTTATCGTGGATGACAATCAGGTCATGCGCACGCGCATAAGCCACCAGCTTTTCATAAAACGCACGGTCAGCCACCGCGGTCGTTGGGTTATTCGGATAGGACACGACGATCGCCTTGGCACGGTCGGCCACGTCGTCCGGAATATCGGCAAAGTCGAGCTGCCAATTATTTTCCGCTTTAAGCGGATACAGGCCGATCGTCGCGCCGGTCATCATCGGCCCGAACGAGAAGATCGGATAGCCCGGGTCGGGCGCAAGGATCAGATCGTTCACCCCAGCAAACGCAAAGCCGACGTGCGCAATGCCCTCCTGCGAGCCGCATACCGCCATAATCTCGTCATCTGCGAGCGCTACGCCATAGCGGCGCTGATACCAGTCCTGCACCGCCGCCAGCAGCGCGGGCGTTTCGGTCAGCGAATACTTATACTGATCCGGGTCGAGCGCCGCCTGACTGACCGCCTGCATGACATGTGCGTCCGGCTGGAAATCCGGCGTACCGATCGACAGGTTGATCACGTCCGCCCCGCCCGCAATCAGCGCACGCTTGCGCTCGTCGAGCCGGTTAAAAATATTGCTTTCCGCGGTTTCCCCCGCTTTGATAAACTGCATTTTGATTATCTCCCCAACAAAAATTCCACAACCGTCCGGTTAAAACGGGACGGCTGTTTGGCCGCAACGAAGTGGTCGCCGTCGCGGAATATCTCCACGCGGCAGCGCGGGATGCGCGCGGCCATTTCCCGCGTCTGGCTGTCGCGCACGATGTCGTGCTCACCGACGATGATCAGTGTCGGCATGGCAAGCTGCTTCAAGTCGTCCATCACGACCCCATACGGATAGACCATCAGACCGAACACATCGCGCTTGCGCGCCGCACGCCGGTTAACCTTGCCCAGCACACGAAGCGCGCCATAGGCTGCATAAACCGGCAGCTGAAAGTGCGGTTTCATGCCCGCAAACATCTCAACATTAGCACCGTTCAAAACCAGACGGTCGACATATTCCGGGAACATCAGCGCAAACTTGATTGCCAGATTGCCGCCGTCCGAAAAACCGAGGATGTGCGCCTTTTGGATGCCCAGTGTGTCCAGCACGGTTTTCAGGTCGCGCGCCATCAATTCAAAGGACAAGCCCTGTTCACCGCTTTCAGACGCACCATGCCCACGGCTATCAATCGCAATCACGCGGAAAAACCGGGTAAACTCCGGGATCTGCGCCTTCCAGTAGGAACTGTCCTCACCATTGCCATGCAGCAGCACGAGCGGCTTACCGCGTCCGGCATCGTAATATGCAATTTTGGCGTCGCCGCAGTCGGCAAACGCCGGCTGAAAATCAAACATAATCTATTCCATACCTTTCCTGCATTGCTCGACGAATGCTTCCGGCATCTGGGTCAGACGGGAAACCTCCGCCACATCATATCCCTCCCGCAGCAAGCGCTGCGCCACCTTGTCCATTGGTTCACCAACCTCAATGATATGCCAGTCGGGGTCGTACAGCCGTACGACGCGCTGCTGCCATTCATGCATTTTCGGAGGGTGCACCAGTTCAATATCTAAAATTCCATGCAGTCGATCTACAAAACCATCAAAATCGTCTGTTTCAAAATACAGCTCCATGTTGTTCGACTGATGCAGAATTGTACACTTCGGGATATCGACCAGCTTGTGAAAATCCTCCTGCAGGGAAAAGCCGCCCGAAAGCGTCACATTGCGTCCCAGATCGAGCACAACCTCCTGGTCAAACAGATCATGATAAAACTGTTTGGAGACCTCTATATTTCGCACCGCCAATACAGGCATCCGATATGTAACCACTGCGCTCCCTCTTTCTCTGTGTACACGGCCAAATTAGCCGGAACGCGTTTTATTATTCTACTTCAATCTATATTTTAGCACAAATAGAGCAGGTGGTAAAGAAATCACCGACTGCTTTGCGCCGTCGTTTCCGACAAAAATACAAGGAAAATTCGCAGTCTGATTCGACATATCTCTTGTACCGTGTTTGCCCAATGAAAAACGGACAAGGGCATCTCCCTTGTCCGCCATCTTATGCCATAAGTAACTTTTGCAGTTCCTGCATATCATGCGCGATTTTTGTTAAACCCGCTGCGCGCAGTTCGTCCTCTCCGCCAAAGCCGAACGTCACACCGACACAGTCAATGCCGCAAGCTTGCGCCCCTTCTGCGTCGTGCATCCGGTCACCGACCAGAACCGCCTGTGTCAAATCAGTTACGCCCAACAGATCCAGCGCCTGTCGGACAACCTGCGTTTTCGTACCGATACGGCCATCCAGTGTTGCACCGGAAACCACAGAGAAATACGGTGCGATTTCGAAGTAGTCCAGGATCTTATCAATAAACACCGCTGGCTTGGACGAAGCAATCGCAAGGGTTTTGCCAGCAGCCTGCAGTGCAGCAAGCAGTTGGGGAATCCCTTCAAACAGCAAATTCTCCTTCCAACCGACTTCGCTGAACCGTTCCCGATAAGCTGCAACCGCCTGCTTTGCCTGCGCTTCATCAAAGCCATAACAGCGACGGAACTCATCAAACAGCGGTGGACCAATGAAATGCTCAAGGGATACGAGATCGGTCTCCTCGATGCCCATTTTACCCAAAGCATACTGGACGGATTTTGTAATACCTTCGCGCGAATCGGTCAGCGTTCCGTCCAAATCGAATAAAATATATTGATACATGTTCTCCTCCATGGTCTTTGATAAAACAAAACGCCGGTTCGATAGAACCGGCGTTAGTGTGCGCGTCGAGTTATCTTCCCGGGCCGTCGCCAGCCAAGTATTGTCACCGTA
>OERW01000085.1_pt1 | contig 43298 bp, 42 predicted proteins | sample 1540091 | NCBI WGS metagenome assembly OERW01 (sample SAMEA3891889, study PRJEB23780) | metagenome | biome: terrestrial biome; feature: animal house; material: Caecal content | place: Italy | collected 2015-05-05 | reverse complement strand
GTATCGGTTGAGCAAAAGTCAGCGTGGGATTGATGTGGTATCTTTATCTAAGTGAACCCCCTGTTTCCCATTTGCTGACGGCGGCAGCTGACACACCGACCAGCTCGGCCAGCGCTTCCTGTGTCAGCCCCTTTGCGCGGCGAGCAGCGAGAATGGTTGTTCCGATGCAAAGTTCCATGGTGATCTTCCTTTATATAATAGCGTTGCAAAAGGCCTTTTGATGCTTCTATCTTACCATGCTGCCGTACCTTGCACAATGGAGGCGCGGTTTAACCGGCGGTTGGATTTTTCAACCAATGGTTATGGGCAGGGGAGCGCGGTTGACGCTTGCGCCGGATTCTGTTAGGATAGTCGGAGTGGAAAAGGGGGAATGGCGTGATGGCGCTTGATCTGACGGAAGGCAGCATCACCCGGCGGCTGCTGCTGTTTGCGCTGCCGCTGATGGTAGGCAATTTATTGCAGCAGCTATATAATGTGGCGGATACCTTGATCGTAGGGCGCTTCCTCGGTGCGGACGCGTTGGCCGCGGTCGGTTCCGCTTATGCGCTGATGGTGTTCCTGACCTCTGTTCTGCTTGGCTTGTGCATGGGCAGCAGCGCGTTTTTTGCGATGCAGTTCGGCCGGCGGGATATGGAGCGCTTGAAAAACAGCCTGTTTTTGTCTTTCCTGCTGATCGGCGTGGTCACCGTGGTGATGAACGCACTGGTTTTTGCCGGACTGGACTGGATCGTGTGGGCGCTGCAGACGCCGGAAACGGTGGCGCCGCTCATGCGACAGTATCTGTTCGTGATCTTTTTCGGCATACCGGCGACCTTTTTATATAATTACTTTGCCAATTTGCTGCGCGCGGTCGGCAATTCGGTCACGCCGCTGGTGTTCCTCGCGGTGTCGGCTGTGCTGAATATTGCGCTCGACCTGCTGTTCGTGCTGGTGTTCCGCTGGGGTGTGGCAGGCGCGGCGGTCGCAACCGTGGCTGCGCAGTATGTTTCCGGCCTTGGTATTGCGGCATATGGTTTGCTGCGGTTTCCCGAACTGCGGGTGGAGCGGTGCCACATGCACTGGGACGCTGCGGTCGTCCGCGAGATCGCGGGGCTGTCGGTACTTACCTGTGTACAGCAGTCGGTGATGAACTTCGGTATCCTGATGGTACAGGGTTTGGTCAACAGCTTCGGTAAAACCGTTATGGCGGCGTTTGCCGCGGCGGTCAAGATCGATTCGTTTGCCTATATGCCGGTGCAGGATTTTGGCAACGCATTTTCCACCTTCATTGCGCAGAATTATGGCGCTGGCAATGGGGAACGCATCCGCCGCGGTGTGAAAAGCGCGGTGGGGACGGCGTTTTTGTTCTGCGTGGTGATCAGCCTTGCTGTGTGCCTGCTGGCGCGGCCGCTCATGGGGCTGTTCGTCCAGCCGGAGGAAGTGGAGATCATCGCGGTTGGCGTCGGGTATCTGCGCATTGAGGCGGCGTGCTATTTCGGCATCGGGCTTCTGTTCCTGCTATACGGATTTTACCGCGCGGTGGGCAGACCGGGCATGTCGGTGGTGCTGACCGTCATCTCGCTCGGCACGCGTGTGGCGCTGGCGTATCTACTGTCCGCCGTGCCGCAGATCGGTGTGACCGGTATCTGGGTTTCGGTACCGATCGGCTGGGCATTGGCCGATCTGGCGGGCGCCCAGTATTACTTAAAACATAAAACAATGCTGCTGCGTGCGCGGCAGTGAAAAAAGGCTCTGCCGTTTGGCAGAGCCTTTTGGTTTGTCTGGAATCAGGTACCGAAATACGAGAAGTGCATATAGTCACGCTTGCTGCGCCAAGCGTTGCCGCCCCACAGGAAGCCATGGCTGATAAAGGCGTTATATACGTCGCCGCCCTCCGGGATGGAGTATGGGTCTTCGCCGGGCAGCCAGTACAGGCCGGTCGTCGGGGTCAGCGAACCATCGGCGTTGATGGTTGCCTCCATGTTTTCCTCCCAGTTGATGTCAATCGCGGTGCCCTGCGAGTGTTCACCCGTGCGCCAAGAGTAACCGCCGACATTCTTGATCGGGAACTGCTCGTCGCCGTTGTAGATCTCCTCGAAGATATCCTCTACGATGGCAGCCAGATTGCAGTTGACCTCAATATATGCCGTGCCCGAGGTCTTGGTGCCGTCGGACTGCAGGCGCCATACCGGGACTGCGACTTCAACCATATTGGCTTCAGCTTCTTCAGCAGTCTGGTATTTCTGGTCGCTTGAACCATAAACCAGCGCCCACTTTTCTTCATCCGTCTGCGGCAGCGGCGCAGTAGGATCGTACGGGGGGACATCCGGGTCGGTTTGGCCGTCGCCGCCGTCCGGGCCTTCCGGATCAGAAGCACCGGCAAAGGTGGTGCAGAAGCGGTTTGCCATAATCAGCGCCTGCTCGCGTGTAGCGGTGCCGTCAGGCGATAGGGTGGCCGAGCCATCGTTGTGCGCTATGCCGCCGACAACAGCATAGTCGACCATGCGCACCATTGCTTCCATCGCATAGCTGTTGATCGAGGCAACGTCAGGATAGTCTTCCAGACAGGCATCGCCCGCGCGGGCAGGTGCGTCGATGTTGGCGACGCTGATGACGTTGTTGAGCATGACGCAAAGATCCTGCCGTTCGATGCAGGAATCCGGGTCGAAAATGCCGTTGCCGCGGCCGCTGATCAAACCAAGCTCATAAGCGGCAACTACGCTCGGATCGTCGCAGTCGCGGAAGGGCTTTTTGCCCGAGGCGAATACTGCCTTGCCGGTTACAGCCTTATACACGTTGACTGCCATGCTGCAGAACTCCCGACGGGTGATAGCGCCCTGGGCGGAGCTGGCTTCCAGTGAACTGGGCATCAGGCCGGCTGCCTGCGCAGCGTCAACTTCGCTTTGTGCCCAAGAGGATACATTAGATAATGCCCCCGCCTGCGGGATAGCCAGCGCGGCCAACAGGGCGAGCGCACCGGCGCGGCGGAAAAGGGGATGTGGCATGGGAAAAGGGCCTCCTTGATAAATGGGATAGTTTTACGCATCTTTCGGAAACGGATGCGGTGTATTTATGTAAAAACCCTGTAAACTAGGAACTTATTCACAATATCCACAGGGTTTTCCACAAATGTGCATATCAGCCGGATGCTGCGCGGTCAAGTGTGCGGTACTGCAGCGCTTCGGCAAGGTGTTCAGCTTCGATCACCGGGCTGTTCGCGAGATCTGCGATCGTGCGCGCCACACGCAGTACGCGGTCGTGTGCGCGGGCGGTCAGCCCGAGCCGTTCGAAGGCAGCCTGAAACATCGTGCGCGCCTCGTCCGAAAGGGGACAGCAATCAGCCAGACGGTCAGGCGTCAAAGCGGCGTTGCAGACATCCGCGCCCTGCCGGGCATACTGGATGCCGCGCGCGGTCAGCACGCGGGCACGGATGGTGGCCGAGGGTTCCTCGGTGGCCTGCCCACGGGCGGCAAGCGCCGCGTATTCGACCGGCTGCACCGCGACTTGCAGATCAATACGGTCGAGCAGCGGGCCGGACAGCCTGCGCAGGTATTGCTGCACGGATGCTTTGGAGCAGGTGCAGCGACCGGTACCGTACCAGCCACAGCGGCAGGGGTTCATCGCCGCGATCAGCTGGAAGCGGGCGGGGTAGGTGACCTGTCCCGCCGCGCGGGAGATCGTGACGGTGCCGTCTTCAAGCGGCTGACGCAGCGCCTCCAGCACGTCGCGATGAAATTCGGGCAGCTCATCGAGGAACAGCACGCCGTGGTGTGCAAGTGAAATCTCGCCGGGTGAGGGCAGACGGCTTGCCGTACCCGCGCCGCCTGCCAGTGCGGCAGCGGAGCTGGTATGGTGTGGTGCGCGGAACGGCCGCGCGTCGCGCGCGACGGCCTCCTGCCCGCGGCCAACAGCCGACCAAACGCGGATCACATCCAGCCGTTCACTGTCCGACAGCGGCGGCAGGATGGTGGGGAACCGTTTTGCCATCATGCTCTTGCCTGAGCCGGGCGAACCGGACAACAGGATATTATGTCCGCCCGCCGCGGCGATCTCAAGCGCGCGTTTGACGGCACGCTGCCCCATGACGTGCGCAAAATCAAGCGTGTCATCCGGCGCGGGCGGTGCTTCGGGCGGGGGGCAGGGCGGCAGAGCCGCGCGTCCTGCAAGGTGATCGAGCAGCGCAGACAGGCTGGGAATCGGCAGTACGGTGATACCCGCAGCGTAGGCTGCTTCCTGCGCGTTCTGCGTCGGTACATAAACCGTCCGAAAACCCGCGTCGCGCGCGGCCATCGCCATGGACAGCGCGCCGCAGACCGGACGAAGTTCACCCGTCAGCGACAGTTCACCGAAAAAGACCGCGTCCTGCGGCGGGGCGTTGATTTCGCCCGACGCGGCAAGGATGGAAAGCAGGATGGGCAGGTCGTAGGCCGTGCCCGCCTTGCGGGTGTCCGCCGGGGCGAGGTTGACCGTCAGCCGGGAGACCGGCCAGTCAAAGGAGCAGGACTTGACAGCCGCGCGCACACGCTCGCCCGCTTCCGCGACCGCGCCGGTCGGCAATCCGACCACATCCAGCCGCGGCAGACCACTGGAAAGCAGACATTCAACCGTGACAATATAGCCGTCGATGCCGCTTAATCCAGCAGAAAATACGCGCGAAACCATGCTGTTCCTCCTGTTCCACAAAATTTTCTGTATACCATTATACTGCAAATCGGGGGATTTCGCAATGTAAAACGGTAACTGCAAAGCAACTGTAACATTCTTAACAAAGTGTACTGCATGGCGTTTCACATTACGAAATCCACACCAAAAAACGGGGAATTGTTACGAATTTGTCATATTTGGTGTTTACATTTTTGGTCAGGAGTGATAGAATAAAAACGGCCGGTGAAGACGGCTTTTTCCCGTGTCAAAAAACGGCTGAAAAAGGCTTTTCACCCCTTCAGCATGTTATAACTGAATAGGAGGATATAAACATGGCAAGAAAGATGAAGTCCATGGACGGTAACACCGCTGCGGCACACGTGTCGTATGCGTTTACCGAGGTCGCGGGTATCTATCCGATCACCCCGTCCAGCCCCATGGCAGACAGCGTTGACCAGTGGGCAGCCGCGGGTCAGAAGAACATTTTCGGTACGACCGTAAAGGTTATCGAAATGCAGTCCGAGGCGGGCGCCGCGGGTACGGTGCACGGCTCTTTGGCTGCCGGTGCTCTGACCACGACCTACACTGCGTCGCAGGGCCTGCTGCTGATGATCCCGAACATGTACAAGATCGCGGGCGAACTGCTCCCCTGCGTTTTCCATGTTTCGGCGCGTACGGTTGCATCCCACGCTCTGAACATCTTTGGCGACCATTCTGACGTTATGGCTTGCCGCCAGACCGGTTTCGCTATGCTGGCCGAGACCAACCCGCAGGAAGTTATGGATCTGGGTGCTGTTGCGCATCTGGCTACCATCAAGTCCCGCGTACCGTTCATCAACTTCTTCGACGGCTTCCGTACCTCCCACGAGATCCAGAAGATCGAGGTTTGGGATTACGAGGACCTGAAGGAAATGTGCGACATGGACGCTGTCGAAGCGTTCCGCAAGCGCGCCCTGAATCCGGAGCACGCTATGATGCGCGGCTCTCACGAGAACGGCGACGTATTCTTCCAGCACCGCGAGGCTTGCAACAAGTTCTATGATGCGGTTCCGGAAGTGGTAGAGGAGTACATGGGCAAGGTTAACGCCAAGCTCGGTACCAACTACCAGCTGTTCAACTACTACGGCGCTGCCGACGCTGACCGCGTGATCATCGCGATGGGCTCGATCTGCGACGTAGCAGAGGAAGTTATCGACTACCTGAACGCACACGGCGAGAAGGTCGGCCTTATTAAGGTTCGCCTGTACCGTCCGTGGCGTGCGGACAAGCTGCTTGCTGCTATCCCGGAGACTGCCAAGAAGATCGCGGTTCTCGACCGCACCAAGGAGCCGGGCGCCCAGGGCGAGCCGCTCTATCTGGATGTTGTCACCGCGCTGGCAAACGCCGGCATCACCGATAAGACCGTGATCGGCGGCCGTTACGGCCTGGGTTCCAAGGATACGCCCCCGTCCTCTGTCTTTGCAGTATACGAGGAGCTGACCCACGACCAGCCCAAGCGCCAGTTCACCATCGGCATCACCGACGACGTCACCTACCTGTCCCTCGAGGAGAAGCCCTCGCCGAACACCGCGGCGGAAGGCACCATCGAGTGCAAGTTCTGGGGCCTCGGCGGCGACGGCACGGTCGGCGCGAACAAGAACTCCATCAAGATCATCGGCGACCACACCGACAAGTATGTTCAGGCGTACTTCCAGTACGACTCCAAGAAGACCGGCGGCGTGACCATTTCGCACCTGCGCTTTGGCGACAAGCCGATCAAGTCTCCTTATTATATCAACAAGGCGGACTTCGTTGCCTGCCACAACCCGTCCTACATCATCAAGGGCTTCCCGATGGTGCGCGACGTCAAGCCGGGCGGTATCTTCATGATCAACTGCCAGTGGTCCGACGAAGAGCTCGATCACCACATGCCGGCTGAGGCAAAGCGCTATATCGCGAAGAACAACATCCAGCTCTACACGATCAACGCGATCGACAAGGCGATCGAGATCGGCATGGGCAAGCGCACCAACACCATCCTCCAGTCCGCGTTCTTCACGCTGGCAAAGGTTATGCCGCAGGAAGAAGCGATCGGCTACATGAAGGATGCTGCGACCAAGTCCTACCTGAAGAAGGGCCAGGATATCGTCGATATGAACCACAAGGCGATCGACGTCGGCGCGACCGCGTTCCACAAGGTTGAGGTTCCGGCTTCCTGGGCAGACGCTGCCGACGCGGCGGACAACCGCGACCTGCAGGGCCGTCCGGAAGTTATCAAGATGGTCAAGGAAGTTATGGAGCCGATCGGCCGCATGGACGGCGACTCCCTGCCGGTATCCGCTTTCGCGGGCGAGCATGTTGACGGCTCCTTCGAGCACGGCGCTGCCGCTTACGAGAAGCGCGGCGTAGCGGTTACCGTTCCGGCTTGGAACGAGGCAACCTGCGTACAGTGCAACCAGTGTGCTTATGTCTGCCCGCACGCGACCATCCGTCCGTTCGCGCTGACCGAGGAAGAGGCTGCTGCTGCTCCGGCATCGACCAAGATCGTCGACATCAAGGCCGGCAAGGGCAAGGGCGTTTACAAGTACACGATGGTCGTTTCTCCGCTCGACTGCATGGGCTGCGGCGTGTGCGTTGGCGTGTGCCCGACCAAGTCCCTCACCATGGTTCCGCAGGAGCAGGAAGCTGCCCAGCAGGATGCGTTCGATTACTGCGTAGCCAAGGTTTCCGAGAAGGCAGACATGTTCTCTGTCAACTCCGTCAAGGACAGCCAGTTCAAGAAGCCGCTGCTTGAGTTCTCCGGTTCTTGCGCAGGCTGCGCTGAGACCTCTTACGCCCGCCTGATCACTCAGGTTTGCGGCGACCGTATGTATATCTCCAACGCTACCGGCTGCTCGTCCATCTGGGGCGGCCCGGCTGCTACCAGCCCGTACACTGTTGACGCGAACGGTCACGGCCCGGCTTGGGCAAACAGCCTGTTCGAGGACAACGCGGAGCACGGCCTCGGCATGTACTACGGCCAGCTGGCTATCCGTGAGCGCCTGATCTCCAAGCTGGAAGAGATGGCTGCTGCGGACGCTACCCCGGCTGAGACCAAGGATGCAATCGCCAAGTTCATGGAGACCAAGGACAACGGCGCTGCTAACGCTGAGCCGGCTAAGGCTCTGGTTGCCCAGCTCGAGAAGGGCGCTGCTGCTGGCTGCGACGCTTGCAAGGAAGTTCTTGCGCATAAGGAATATCTGGCTAAGAAGTCCGTCTGGATCTTCGGCGGCGACGGCTGGGCTTATGATATCGGCTTCGGCGGCCTGGATCACGTCCTCGCTTCCGGCCAGGATGTAAACGTTATGGTATTTGATACCGAAGTTTACTCCAACACCGGTGGTCAGGCTTCCAAGGCTACCAACATCGGTGCGGTTGCTCAGTTCGCTGCTTCCGGTAAGACCACCAAGAAGAAGAGCCTTGCTGAGATCGCGATGAGCTACGGCTATGTTTACGTTGCTCAGATCGCTATGGGCGCGAACATGAACCAGACCCTGAAGGCGATCGCTGAGGCGGAAGCTTATCCGGGCCCGTCCCTCATCATCGGCTACGCTCCGTGCGAAATGCACTCCATCAAGGGCGGCATGACCAACTGCCAGGCCGAGATGAAGAAGGCTGTCGATTGCGGTTACTGGAACCTGTTCCGCTTCAACCCGCAGCTGGCTGAGGAAGGCAAGAATCCGTTCATCCTCGAGTCCAAGGAGCCCAAGACCGAGGATTACCGCAAGTTCATGATGAACGAGGCACGCTACTCTGCGCTGACCCGTTCGTTCCCGGACCGTGCGGAGAAGCTGTTCAGCGAATCCGAAGTCGAGTCCACCAAGCGTTACGCGCACCTGCAGCGTCTGCAGGCTCTGTACGCTCCCGAGGCGTAAGGAGCAGCGCGCTTGACGCAATCCCCATAGGCATAAAAACCGCCCGCGGACCTGTTCCGCGGGCGGTTTCTTTGTATGCAGACCATGTAACAGGAAAATCAAGGCATGGAACACAATATTTTGCGTTTTCACCGCATGAAACAGCAAAATCCTGTTGCGTTCACCGGAAAAACGCGGTACAATGATAAACAGAAAGGTGGTGCCCATTTTCATGGCATTCACAAGCTTTTCTGCTGCGGGCATCGACCTTATGCAGCTAAACCGCCTGCAAAACAGCAAGGAGTTTTACGAAGAACATAAAGACGAAATCAAGCGGCTGATGATCCAGCCGTTTCATGAGCTAATCGCGCAGATGACGCCTGCCATGCTGGAGATCGACCCGCAGTTTGTGGTTGTCCCGTCGCGCATGGTGTCGCGCGTGCGGCGCGATACGCGCTATACCAAAGACAAAACGCTTTACCGCGCAAATATGTGGATGTTTTTCCGTCGTCCGCGGCAGGAGCGCGAGTCCGTACCCTGCTATTATTTCGAGATCCATCCTGAGTTCTGGGGCTTCGGCTGCTGGGGCGCATGGGGGACGGGCGAGATGGAAGCCCTGCGCGAGATGATCCTGCATGAGGACGCGTTGTTCCTCGCGGCGCGCGAGGCAGTGCAGACCTGTCCGCAGATGCACCTTGACGGCGAAATGTATAAGCGACCGAAATTCCCGGATGCAAAGCCGGAATATCAGGAATGGCTGAACCGCAAGGAGATCGGCGTCGACTTCCGCGAAAGCACAGACTTCGCGCCCGTGCTTGACGGTTCTTTTGTCCAGCCGATGATAGAAACCATGCAGCGGCTCGCGCCATTTTACCGGTTCCTGCTTGCAGCCAAGGAGCGTGCGGATGCCGCGCGGCGGGAGGCGGTTCAATGAGGTACATTGCGCTGGATTTTGAGACCGGCAACGCCTCGCGTCTGAGCGCATGTGCGCTGGGCGTCAGCATCTTTGAAGACCAGACACTGGCTGGCGAGATGGTGTCGCTGATCAAGCCGCCTGCACAGGTGGGCAAGTTCCACTGGGGCAATGTGCGCGTCAACCATATCAAGGAATCCATGGTGGCAGACGCACCTTCGTTTGACCTTGTCTGGCGTGAAATCGCCGATAGGGTTGAGGGAAGTGTGCTGGTTTGTCACAATGCGATGTTTGATACCGCGGTGCTGTGCGCATGTCTTGCGCATTACCATTTGCCGGTGCCGGAGTGCCGTTATGTATGTACGGTCAAAGTTGCACAGCGGGTATGGCCGCAGATGGAAAATCATAAGCTGGATACGGTTGCGGATGCGCTTGGCATCGAACTGAACCACCACGAGGCCGGTTCGGATGCGCGTGCAGCAGGGCTGATTTTGCAGGCTGCGCTGCGCGAGACCGACAGCCCGGATGTGGACGCACTGGCGAGCAAGATCGGTATGCGGTTGGGCCGCATTTCCTGTATGGGTGTAGCGCCATGCAGTATCGCAAAGGAAATTCGGGGCGGAAAAGCCGCCCGTTGATCCCGCACTTCACGTTAAAAAGGAGAGAGCACTATGAAAAACTATCTGGAAAACATCGATCGCGAAGCTTTGCGTGCGCGTGCGGAGCAGATGCTGCGCTATGCGGATGATGCGCGCACCCAAGCCGGCCGCTGGACTGAGTATGCGGTTTCGCGTGCGCAGGGCTTTTCCGTTCTGGATTTTGCTGTATTTAAGGTATGCCTGCTGTCGCTCGGTATGTGGCTGGGCACCTGCTTTGCGCGTGCATTCAAGAAGTTCCGCGGCGTTCTGTTCGTGGCGTTCGCGGCTAGCTGGATGTACTTATTCTGGCGCGTCTTTTTTGACTGCGACGACGAATAAGGATTGATTTTTATGCCGGGGGGATCATCCGGCAGGAGAGGAGCATGTCCGTGGAGGAACCAACCAGGCCAACGAAAACAAAATTCCAAGAGAACCCGCACTATTTTCATTGGGGCCTGACGGCGTTCTGCGTGATCGTATCCAGTGCGGTAGTTGTATTTCTGCTGCAGTGGCTGCCGGGCATCTGGACGATGTTCCAAAAGCTGCTCGGCATCCTAAGCCCGTTTATTTATGGGTTTGTCATGGCTTATCTGCTGATGCCGGTGTTCAATGCCCTGTATAAGCGCATCCAGCCGAAGCTGGCGCAGCGGCTGAAAAACGGCACGCGCATCGCAAAGGGATTGTGCAGTATCCTGTCACTGATGATTGGTATTGCGGTGGTCGGTATTCTGCTGTGGATGGTGCTGCCGCAGCTGGTGGTCAGTATTTTCTCACTGCTCGAATCGTTGGATACCTATCTGAACGAAATTTCCAGCTGGGTTGCGGCGCTGCTCAAAGATAACCCCGTGATCGAGCGGAACTTCCTACAGATTTATAACGAGTTTTCCCAGCAGATCGTCGACTGGGTGCAGAATATCGCTCTGCCGCAGCTCGTCGAACTGATGACCGGCGTTGTTACGACGGTTTCGGTGCTTTTTGATATCTTCATCGGTATCATTATTGCACTGTATATCCTCAACAGTAAGGACACTTTCTGCGCACAGGCGAAGAAGGTGACGTACAGCCTGTTCTCGATCGACCGCGCCAACCGCATCATGGGACGCGTGGCCTATGTGCATCGCGTGTTTGGCGGCTTCATCACGGGCAAGCTGATTGACTCGCTGATTATTGGTCTGTTGTGCTTTATCGGCCTACGCCTGTTTATCGGCTTCGGCCTGATGACGATGGATCAGTCGTTTGCGCTGCTGATTTCGGTTATCATCGGTGTAACCAATATCATCCCGTTTTTCGGGCCGTTCATCGGTGCGATTCCGAGCACCATCCTGATCATGGTAATCAGCCCGATTCAGGCGATTTATTTTGTGTTGTTCATTCTCGCCTTGCAGCAGTTTGACGGCAATATCCTCGGCCCCAAAATTCTGGGCAACTCGACCGGCTTGTCGAGCTTCTGGGTTATGTTTGCGATCCTGTTGTTCGGCGGTGTATTCGGCTTTGTCGGCATGGCGGTGGGCGTTCCGCTGTTCGCCGTGCTGTACAGCGCAGTGACAGAGGTCGTTTGCAGCCTGCTGAAAAAACGCGGCCTGCCGGTGGATACGAATGAATACCGGGGCGCCAAGCAGCTTGATCCTGCTACCGGTGAGTTCGTTGAGGTGGCATATGAGCGCCCGCCGGTTTCGGCAAAGGAGCGTCGCCGCGCGGCGGAGAAAGCGCGTGAGGAGCAGAAAAAACAGCAAGAAGAGCAAAATAAGAAGGACTGCCCCCGAGGTCAGTCCTTCTTTCTGTATAACGGTGCAGATATGGACAAGGGCCGAAACCATTGGTTTCGGCCCTTGGTGATTGTTGTGCTGTACTTTACAGGTGATTACTTCAGACCTGCGGTGATGATCGCCATCTGGTAAACCTCATCCGCGTTGCAGCCACGGGACAGGTCGTTGATCGGCGCGTTCAGACCCTGCAGGATCGGGCCGTAGGCTTCGAAGCCACCCAGACGCTGGGCGATCTTGTAGCCGATGTTACCAGCGTTGATGTCCGGGAAGATGAAGGTGTTGGCCTGGCCGGCAACCGGAGAGCCCTTGCACTTGGTAGCCGCGACAACCGGGGAGAACGCCGCGTCAAACTGCAGTTCGCCGTCGACAGCGAGATCCGGAGCAGCAGCCTTGGTCTTTTCGGTCGCGTTCTTCATCATGTCAACCGTCTCGCCCTTGCCGGAGCCCTTGGTCGAGTAGCTCAGCATCGCAACCTTCGGGTCGATGCCGAAAGCCTTGGCGGTCTTGGCAGTCTCGATCGCGATCTCTACCAGATCGTCCTCGCCCGGATTGATGTTGATCGCGCAGTCGCCCATCGCATACATCTCGTCGCCGCCGTCCTTCGCGTCGCGGCGCAGAATGAAGCAGGAGCTGACGATCTTGTTGCCCGGCTTGGTCTTGATGATCTGCAGCGCGGGACGGACGGTGTCCGCGGTGGAGTAAGTAGCGCCGCCGAGCAGGGCGTCCGCCTTGCCCATCTTAACGAGCATGGTGCCGAAGTAGTTGCCCTTGGAGAGCGCCGCGCGGCACTGCTCCTCGGTCATCTTGCCCTTGCGCAGCTCGACCATCTTGGCAACCATTTCATCCATTTCGGGATAGGTCGCGGGATCGATGATCTCCATGCCTTCGATGTCAAAACCGCCGGCCTGCGCCGCAGCCTTAACCTCGTCTACGTTGCCGACCAGGATGGAATCCAGCAGGCCGTCCTTCTTCAGACGCGCGGCAGCCTCCAGAATACGCGGGTCCGGACCTTCGGTAAATACGATCTTGCGCTTGTCAGCTTTCAGCGTGGCAATCAGATTTTCAAACATGTTGCACTCTCCTCCATTTTCAGTATTTGTCCGGCCCAGAGGTGGCCGCGGACAAACCATTCTATCCCCATTATACACCCGCTTCTGTTGCATCACAAGCATTATTTTGGGTAGATTTTGAGTAATTCTTGAAACGGGGCTTATCAGGACTGGAACGCGGACAAAACGGGCAGAATAGGGATGAAAAGGAGGGATAAATATGCAAATCATCCGCTATTTGAACGGCAAACGCCTGCACGGCGTGATGCCGCCGCTGCTGCTCGACCGCGAGGGCGTGGGCGCGCTGCTGGGCGCGGCGCGCAGCAGGCAGCCGCTTCCATTGCCTGACGCTGCACCCTCTGTTATACTGGATGCGGAGGGAAGCGGTCTGGGGAAGGATAACACATGAAACACACCGCATTATACCTGCGTGTTTCGACTGAAGCGCAGGCCGACGAAGGCTATTCGCTGGCCGCGCAGGCAGAGAAGCTTGAGGCTTACTGCCGCATGAAGGGGCTGACTGCGTTTCAGCGCTATGTAGACGGTGGGTTTTCCGGTTCCAACCTGTCGCGCCCGGCGATTACCGAGCTGGTTGAGGCGATCCGCGGCGGGACGGTCGAGCGCGTTGTGGTCTACAAACTTGACCGCCTGAGCCGCAGCCAGAAGGACACGCTTTACCTCATTGAGGATGTGTTCCTGCCGCATGGCGTGGATTTCGTGTCCATCAATGAGAATATCGACACGGGCAGCCCGTATGGCCGCGCAATGATTGGCATTTTATCTGCGTTTGCGCAGCTGGAACGAGAAAATATTTTTCTGCGCACGCGCATGGGCATGGTCGAGCGCGTCAAGCAGGGTTTTTGGCCGGGCGGCGGCAAAACACCGTTCGGCTATGACTATGATCCGGCAAAGGGGATTCTGGTGCCCAATGCGGACGCGCCGACTGTGCGCGAGATGTATGCGCGCTATCTCGCAGGCCAGTCGACCGGGCGTATCGCACGTGAGCTTGGGGTGCCGTATGAGCATTTGGTGCGGCAAATCTTGCTGCGCGAGAGCAACACGGGTGTGATCGTCTATAAGGGTGAGCGCTACCCCGGACGGCATGAGCCGCTGGTCGACCGAGACACATTCCTGCGCGTGCAGCGCCGCCTGCTGCGGTCGGATAAGCCGCGTGCGGCAGTAGGGAACAAGCTGCTGACCGGCCTGCTGGTCTGCGGGCATTGCGGCGCCAAAATGCGTTATCAAAAGTGGGGCGGGGCCGGGGATAAGCTGGTCTGCTATTCGCGCGACAAGTCCAAGCCACATCTGGTGCATGATGAAAATTGCCCCAACCGGGGCGTGATGGCGCGTGAGGTCGAGCAGGTCGTTGCGCGCGACCTGTCGCGGCTGGCCGCGCAGCCCGCGCCGCCGCCCGGCAACAGGGTCGAAGCAGAGGAGCGCCGCCGCGCGCTCGAACGGGCACGCCGCCGCCTGCGTCGGCTGTACAGTCTGTTTGCTGAGGCCGAGGACGACACCCTGCGTGACGCAATCACGCGCGAGCGCGCGGCCTGTGAACGAGCAGAGCAGGCGTTACGGCAGGCGCAGCAGGCCGAACAGCAGGACAAACGGGACGAAGCACGGCAGGCGCTCGAAACGATCGGCGCATGCTGGGACAATCTGACTGACGCGGAAAAGCAGGCGCTCGTGCGTACCTGTGTGCAAAAAATTGTGCTGCAAAATGATAAAATTGAGGTATTTTACACCATTGAAGGTGCGGAAATAGCGCAGCAGACCGCAGGATAGCTGCATTTCGACTTTGCATGTTCATGCCGATGATCATAGGGGAAATACGGCGCTATCTGCGCGACAACAGCGTGCTGCGCGTGTCGCGCAGCCTGCGTGACACCGCTTATAAGGCCTTGCAGGCCAAGGAAGCGTTTGTGCGGGAGCACCAGCGTGAGCCGGATATCATCGAATTGTCCAAGGCGCTTGATATGCCCAAGGAAGAGGTCGTGCTCGCGCTTGACGCGATCCTCGACCCGGTTTCGCTCTTTGAGCCGGTGTTCCATGACGGGACGGATACGGTTTGCGTCATGGACCAAGTGGGCGACAACAAGAATACGGACGAGCAGTGGCTGGCGAGTATCGCATTGCGCGAGGCGATCGACAGCCTGAGCGAACGGGAAAAACGCATCATCCGCCTGCGCTTTTTCGAGGGACGCACGCAAATGGAGGTCGCAGACGAGATCCATATCTCACAGGCGCAGGTGTCCCGGTTGGAGAAGGGCGCGCTGGAGCACATCCGCAAACGCATCTGAGAAAACAGGCCGCTTTTGCGGCCTGTTCGTTTGTGCTGCGGCGCGCGCTTGCGTTTCCGCCGCCGGTCGGCTATAATAGAAGCAAGAAAGATGCGGCGGCGCGGCTGCTGCATTTGGAAAATCAGGAGGAACACCACATGAGAAAGATCATTACCATCAGCCGGCAGTTTGGTGCGGGCGGTGGCGAGCTCGGCCGCCGTACGGCTGAGGCGCTGGGCATCCCCTTGTACAATAAGGATCTGATCCTGTTCACGGCCAAGGCGTCCGCCGGTCTGACCCCCGCGCAGGTGCGCAAGTGGGATGAGCGCGTGCCGACCAGCTTCGGCCTGACGCAGAGCCTGTTTGATTTTTATAACCGTCCCCTGAGCGACAAACTGTGGGAGGCACAGGTCAAGGCTATCCGTGAGATCGCGGATAAGGAGAGCTGTGTCATCGTCGGCCGCAACGCGGACTATATCCTGCGTGAATTCGACCACTGCCTGCGTGTGTTCGTCCATGCGGATTTTGAATGGCGCTACGATCGTATGCTTGGCATGATGGAGGACGTCGATCCGGAAAAGCTGCGGGCGAACATCAAGGCGGTCGACAAAACGCGCAGTACATATTGCACCCACTACACCGGCCGTCACTATGCCGATGCGACCAACTACGACCTGACGCTCAACACCAGCTTGCTGGGCATTGACTTTGCGCTCGAAGAAATCCTGCGGGCGGCAGAGCGGATTTGATACGGCTTTTGCCATAAACAGGCGATACGCTTGACGAAAACTTGTTTTTACGCTATAATAAACCTTGGCATGATGGGCGATGGCGGTTGTCTGGATACCTCCATCGCCTGTTGTCTTCTATGACCGATGCGTTGCATGTATAAAATTTGTGCATGTGGGGCAAAGGGGAAGAAAAAGAAAAGGAGAGTCACACACATGAAAAAAGCACTTTCTCTGCTGATGGCGGCGACGCTGGCACTGGGTCTCGCGGCTTGCGGCGGCAACACGTCCACCGACGCGAACAACGATGCGGCGAACGATTCCAATGCTTCCGGCGACGGCAAGACTTGGGTTATCGCATCCGACACCGTCTTCAAGCCCTTTGAGTACACCGACGCTTCCGGCAATTTCGTTGGCATCGACGTGGATATCGTTGCTGCGATCGCGGAGGATCAGGGTTTCGAGTATGAGATCAAGTCCCTCGGTTGGGATGCGGCTATCGCGGCTTGCCAGTCCGGTCAGGCGGACGGCATGATCGCCGGCGCGTCCATCACCGACGAGCGCAAGGAGAGCGGCTGGATCTTCTCGGATGGCTACTATCAGACCACCCAGACCATGACGGTTGCGGCGGATTCCGATATCGCGGGCTTTGAAGACCTGTCCGGCAAGACGGTTGCCGTCAAGACCGGTACGCAGGGCGCGACTTATGCTGAGAGCCTGAAGGACGAATACGGCTTCACCATCACCTACTTTGAGGATTCGCCCACGATGTATCAGGCGGTTCTTGGCGGCCAGGCGGTTGCCTGCTTCGAAGATACGCCGGTTATGGCGGCTTCCATCAAGGATGGCAACCTTGCGCTTAAGATTCTGGAAGATACCGCAAACGAAGGCCAGCCCTATGGCTTTGCGATCTTCAATCCGGACAATCAGGAGCTGATCGACCTGTTCAACGCCGGCCTTGCCAACATCAAGGAGAACGGCAAGTACGACGAGATCATCGCCAAATATCTGGGCTGATCGCAGCGGATCGACCTGCATTTTCAGGGGGCACTGGTTTGATCCGGCGCCCCCTAATTTTTGAAAGGAGTTCTGATCTGTGATCCAAATCCTCACCGTTTATGGGCCCCTGCTGCTGCAGGCGATGGGGCAGACGCTGCTGCTGGCGTTGTGCGGCCTGTTTTTTGCATGTATCCTCGGCCTGTTTTTCGGCCTGCTGAGCGTGCTGAAAAACCGCGCCTGCAACGTCATTTCGACAATCTTCGTCGATGTGATCCGCGGCGTACCGATGATTGTTCTGGCGTTTTATGTATTCTTCGGCGTGCCGTACCTGTTCCAGAATATTCTGGGCGTCAAGGGTGTTACGCTGACCGCGCTGCAGGCCGGTACGATCTGTCTGGCGCTCAACTGCGGCGCTTACATGGCGGAAATCATCCGCGCCGGTATCCAGAGCGTGGACAAGGGACAGATGGAGGCTGCGCGCAGCCTTGGCCTGCCGTACTGGAAGGCCATGCGCAAGGTTGTGCTGCCGCAGGCTATCCGCACGATGATCCCGTCGATCATCAACCAGTTCATCATTACGCTCAAGGATACCTCGATTCTGTCTGTTATCGGCTTCCCGGAGCTGGTCAACACCTCGAAGAACGTCGTGGCGATCACCTTCAACTCGTTTGCGGTTTGGAGCATCGTTGCGGTGATGTATTTGATCGTGATTACGATCCTGTCCCGTTTCGCAAAGGTTATGGAGAGGAGGCTGAACCGTGGCAGAGAATAATAAGCAGGAGAAGATTCACGTCTCCCACTTAAAGAAGAATTTCGGCGATCTGGAAGTCCTCAAGGACGTTTCGATCGACATCCATGAGGGCGAGGTCGTCGTTATCCTCGGGCCGTCCGGTTCGGGTAAGTCGACTTTCCTGCGCTGCCTCAATCGCCTCGAGGAGATCACCGGCGGCACAGTCATTGTCGACGGTTACGATATCACGGACAAGCACACCGATATCAACAAGGTGCGCGAGAACGTCGGCATGGTGTTCCAGCTGTTCAACCTGTTCAATAACCTCGATGTCATGGGCAACATGATGCTTGCCCCGACCGAACTGAAAAAAGCCACCAAGGAAGAGGCGCGCGAGAACGCTATGCGGCTTTTGAAGCGCGTCGGCCTTGCGGACAAGGCGGACGCTTTCCCGGCACAGCTGTCCGGCGGTCAGAAGCAGCGTGTTGCGATTGCGCGCGCACTTGCAATGAACCCGGATATCATGCTGTTTGACGAGCCGACCTCGGCGCTTGACCCGGAGATGGTCGGCGAGGTTCTGCAGGTTATGCAGGGCTTGGCCAAGGAAGGCATGACGATGGTCGTTGTCACGCACGAGATCGGTTTTGCACGCGAGGTTGCCAGCCGTGTTATCTTTATGGAGGGCGGCTACATCGTGGAAGAGGGTACGCCTGATGAGGTTATCAACCATCCCAAGGAGCCCCGCACGATCGACTTCCTCAGCAAGGTGCTGTAATGGAAAAACGAACGGAAGCCAAGGATATGGCTTCCGTTTTTTATTGTCCCTCGCAGGGACAGAAAAACAGGCCGCGTAGAGCGGCCTGTTTTGCGTTTTGCGTGAGTGATGTTATCTGGTATCGGATGCAGCATTGATGGGCGTCACGCGCAGTGTGATGCGCGGGGAGGGGATGCCTTGCCGCGCCATGTAACCGGTCAGCAGTTCGGTCGTCTGCGCGCTGTTCTTGCTGTGGTGCAGCCGCAGTACGACGGTCGCATCGGTGGCGGCGAAGTGCTGTGCGGTTGTGGCATAGGCGCGTGCGGCGGACTGTGTATCATCACCCGCGTCGAGCGTAGAATCCCACAGGCGGTAGCCCGCTTCGACCAATGCGTTGCGCTGGGCTTCGGTTAATTTGTCGCAGCCGCCGTCGTTGGATACGATACGGGCGGAGAGGCCGGTCAGCAGGGTGAGCCGCTCGTTGGCGGCAGAGAGCGAGGCAAGCAGGTCATCGGCTGAGGTATTGCCGTCGGCGCTGAGCAACAGTCCGAAGGTATGTCCCTCCGCAGCAATGCGGCGGATGATATCGTCCGGCCAGAGGGATGTATCGGTCGGCAGGAAGAAAGCTGCGGTACGGTTCGCATCCTTCAATGCGTCCAGTATACCCGGCGTGGAGCTGGTATTGGGTGCGCCGTAGAATGTGAGGTATACACGAGCAGGCTTATGCGTCGGTTTTTCTTCAACCTCAGGGATCGGCGGTTCGGTTGGCTTGGTGGGCTGCGTCGGTTCAGTGGGCTGCGAGGGGGAGATGCCCTTATATGTATTGATCGCATTCTCGATTGCGCTGGAATTATTTTCTACAAAGCTGGAATCGCTTTGTGCGGAACCGTCCGTAATACGCAGCACAGTCTCGCCATACGCGGAGAGGGTGGAATAGCTCAGCCCAAACATGCCGCAGCACAGCTTGACCGGCACATAGGTCGTGCCATTCATGTCATAAGCCGGTGTGGAGTAGCTGTTGAGGTTTTGGTCATAGACATAGCCTTCGTCAAGAGAAAAGCTGAGTGTCTGCCCGGCGGAGGATAGGTTCAGCACGCCTTCCTCGCTGGAAGCGGATACGCCGAGCGAGGTAAACACGCTGTATGGCACATACAGCTCGCCGCCCATGCGGGTCGGCATGGTGCCGTCGGACAGCGGCAGCAGCGTATCGTTGACCGCGGTCAGCGTCAAAGCCCCGGCGGGAGCAGGCAGCAGCGCAACAAGCAGCACAGCGCACAGCAGCACGCTCAGCAGCTTTTTCAGCCGGAAGCGCATGGCAAAACCTCCTTTCAGCAAATCATACAACTTATTATAGCAAACCGGGCTGCGTTTGTCATCCTCTGCCGGAAAAAACGCCTTGCTTTATCTTGGCAAAGTGCTATAATGAAAGGGAACAAAATCATAAAGAAAAGAGTGAATCCACCATGCTGCAGATCAGAACACAGCTGACAGACCACAAAAAGCCCAAGCCGGACGAAAACAATCTGGGTTTCGGTATTTATTATACCGACCACATGCTGGTCATTGACCATGATGAGGAAAAGGGCTGGCACGACGCGCGCATCGTCCCGTATGCGCCGCTGTCGCTTGATCCTGCGGCAATGGTGCTGCACTATGCCATGGAGTCCTTTGAGGGCATGAAGGCATACCGTACGCCGGACGGCTCGATCCAGCTGTTCCGCCCGGACAAGAACGCCGAGCGCATGATCAACACCAACCACCGTATGTGCCTGCCCAGCCTGCCGGTTGAGGATTTCGTACAGGCGGTCAAGGCGCTTGTGTCGGTCGAGAAGGACTGGGTGCCGCATCAGCCGGGCACCAGCCTTTATATCCGTCCGTTTGTCATTGCGACTGAGCCGCACCTTGGCGTGCGTCCGTCCAAGACCCACCAGTTTATCATCATCTGCTCGCCGGTCGGCGCGTACTATTCCACCGGCATCAACCCGGTTAAGATCTTCGTCGAGGACGAGTACACCCGTGCCTGCCCGGGCGGCACCGGCTTTACCAAGTGCGGCGGCAACTACGCGGCCAGCCTGATTTCGCAGGTCAAGGCGCATGACCTCGGCTATGAGCAGACCCTGTGGCTGGACGGCGTTGAGCACAAGTATGTCGAGGAAGTCGGTTCGATGAACTGCTTCTTCAAGATTGATGGCACGGTCTACACCGCGCCCTGTGTGGGCACGGTTCTGCCGGGCGTCACCCGCATGAGCTGCATCGACCTGCTCAAGCATTGGGGTATCCCGGTGTCCGAGGAGCGCCTGCCGATCGTTGACGTAATGAAAGCTTCCAAGGAAGGCAAGCTCGAAGAGGTGTTCGGTACGGGCACCGCGGCGGTCATCTCGCCGGTTGGCGAGCTGCGCTACGAAGGCGACGTGGCTTACATCAACAACGGCGAGATCGGTGAGATCACGCACAAGCTGTATAACACGCTGACTGGCATCCAGTGGGGCACGATGCCCGATGAGCTGGGCTGGACGGTCAAGGTCGACTAATCCAAACAAATCAAAATCCCTCCGGTATGTACCGGAGGGATTTTTTCGTCACAGCAGAGAAAGCTGTCTGTCTGCCAGATTGATGATATCCAGTCCGTGTTCGCGCGCTATGCGCACGGTTTGTGCGGTACCGCCCGGCTTGCCGTCAAAATAGCAGATCAGCAGGGAAGAGGATTCCACCATGAAGCGGTTGCGCGCGGCATAACAGCCGTTATAGTACCGGCGGGAGAGCGAAAATACCTGATCGGCTGCAAGCAGGCAGCGGTTGAAGCGGCGTTTCCAGTCAAGGGAGTAGTGGTCGGCCTGCTGGTCGAACGGCACGGCGCACAGCAGCTGCACAGGCAGCTGCTCCCGTGCGCGCAGCACGGCTTCAGCCGCCCACAGGTCGAAGCCGGTCGACATGCCGGACAGGAAGGCGGTATAGCCCTGCGCGGCGGCGTTTGAGACCGCCTGATCGAGCGCATCCATCAGCGCATCGGCGCGGGGATCGTTCGCCGGGAAAGGCATTTTTTCAGCACGGTAGCCGGAAAAGCAACAGGTTGCGGCACGGTCAGCACGCATGGGCATCCCTCCGAACAAGAACAAATGTTCTATTTTCTTTAGTATACACCAGCGGGCGGCAAAACGCAAGTTGTAAAACGCAAAAAAAGCTGGTACAATAGTAAAAACGATTGTACAGAGAGGAAAAGGAGGGCGCCATGAACGGACAAAACCGTTTCTTCTACCTCGTCAAGCGCATGGTGTACCGTTATTTTTCCGATGGTATTCCGCAGGCAGCGGCGGAGTTGTCATACTTTCTGCTGTTTTCCATGTTTCCGCTGCTGATCTTTATCAACGCCCTGATTGCGCGGCTGCACTTATCACGGGAGAGCATAGAGACCGTGCTGGATGTGTTGCCGAAAACGCTGCAGCAGCTGATTATATCCTATTTTGATCAGTTGGCTGCAACGCCGCCGGTCAGTCCTATGATGATCGGCATTGTGCTGACGCTGTATTTCCTTTCGCGCGCGGTGCGTTCCATGATGCGTACGGTCAACGATATTTACCATGTTGAGGTTGCGCGCGGTATGGTGCGCGATGTGCTGATTTCGTTTGGCATTACGGCGGGCTTTCTTGTGTCGCTTGTGTGCAGCTTTGTGCTGGTGGTTGCGGGCAATACGATCATCCGTCTGCTGCCGCAGTTTGTACCGATTCCGCAGGCAGTCTTGAATTTCACGCATGATACCGGCTATCTGGTTATCATCCCGTTTATTTTTGTGTTCCTGATGCTGTTTAACCGCGTCGTGCCCAACCTGCATCTCAAGTTCCGCGAGGTGTGGCCGGGCGCGCTGTTCTCGCTGGTGGCTTGGCTGCTGGTTTCGTGGGCGTTCTCGTTCTATGTGGACAATATGGCGAGTTATTCGGTCTTGTATGGGTCGCTGGCAGCGATCATCGTGCTGATGCTCTGGCTGTATTTCGTCAGCATGATCCTGTTGATGGGGCCGCAGCTCAATCACACGCTGGTGGTTATGCGCCTGTACCGACTGGAGAACCAGAAGCATATTGACTGAGGTGTTCCGATCCCCAAGGGGATAAAAAATATAAGGAGGACAAGAAAGATGAAAGTAGTAGCAATCAACGGCTCGCCGCGCAAGGGCGGAAACTGCGCGCAGATGCTCGAGGTGCTCGGCAAGGTGCTCGAGCAGGAGGGCATCGAGTTTGAGGTCTGTCAGCCGGGCTCAAAGGTACATCCGTGCATGGCCTGCTATCATTGCCTGGATAATAATACGCTGCGCTGCGTGCAGAACGATGACGGCGTTAACGAGATCATCGAAAAGTGCATCGCGGCGGACGGTATCGTACTCGCTTCGCCGGTCTACCACGGCGGCATCGCGGGCAGCATGAAGTGCATCATGGACCGCATCATGCTGGCGGCTTGCTGCGGCGAGAACCAGTTCCATCACAAAGTAGGTGCGGCACTGTGCACACTGCGCCGTTCGGGTGGTATGGAGACCTATCAGCAGCTGCTCGGCCTGATGGACGCAATGGAGATGGTGCTGGTCACCTCGGATTACTGGAACGCTGTGCACGGTGCTGATATCGGCGAGTGCAAGCAGGATATCGAGGGCGTTGAGGTTATCGAAAAGCTCGGCCGCAACATCGCGTGGATGCTCAAGGTGATCGATAAGGCTGGCATCGAGCCGCCTGAGACCCATCACCGCACCATGTTCAACTACATCCGATAATAGAAAAAAAGGGGAGGCTGCATGCCTTCCCTTTTATTTTCCAGCAGGGATCAATAACCAATATCTGAAAAAAAGCAGCGCTTTTTGGTGAATGTTCACAGAAATTTCACAGCCTGTAACCGATTTGACATTGCAGCCTTGCGCTTTTCCAGATACAATATATACATGGGGTAGTATATGTTGGAAAGGGATGGTACAAATGACTGTGGAACACGATATCCTGCAGGTCACGCCGCGCGTGGAAGCGCTCGCCGCGCTCTGCGCGCAGCATGACCGCATCGACGCGGCGCTGTATAAGGAATTCGACGTTAAGCGCGGCCTGCGCGACTTAAACGGCGAAGGTGTGCTGGCGGGTCTCACCAATGTGTCCGACATCATCTCGAAAAAAGAGGTGGACGGTAAGCTGGTGCCCTGCGACGGTGAGCTGTATTACCGCGGCATCAAGATCAACGATCTGGTGCACGGTTTTATGAAGGATGGCCGCAAAGGCTATGAAGAGGTCGCTTATCTGCTGCTGTTCGGTGAGCTGCCGGATGCCAAACGTCTAAGCGATTTCAAAAACCTGCTCGCACAGGGGCGTACGCTGCCGACCAACTTTACGCGCGACGTCATCATGAAGGCGCCGACGCATGACATGATGAACAGCCTGTCGCGCAGCGTGCTGACGCTTGCGTCCTATGATAACAATGCGGACGAGATTTCGCTCCCCAATGTACTGCGTCAGTGCCTGATGCTGATTTCGGTGTTCCCGATGCTCGCGGTCTATTCGTATCACGCTTATAACCACTATGAGTGCGGCAACAGTATGTATATCCATTATCCGTCGGACAGCCTGTCGACTGCTTCGAACTTCCTGCGCATGCTGCGCCCGGATATGCAGTATACGCCGCTTGAGGCGAGCGTACTCGACCTTGCGCTTGTGCTGCACATGGAGCACGGCGGCGGCAATAACTCGTCGTTTACCACGCATGTGGTCACCTCGTCGGGCACGGACACCTATTCTGCGATCTCGGCGGCGCTTGGCTCGCTCAAAGGCCCCAAGCACGGCGGCGCGAACTACAAAGTCGTGCAGATGTTCGAGGACATGAAGAGAAATGTCACCGATCCGACCGACGAGGAAGCGGTGGCGGATTACCTTGCCAAGCTGCTGCGCCGCGAGGCATTCGACCGCAAGGGCCTGATCTACGGCATGGGTCACGCGGTTTATTCGATTTCCGACCCCCGTGCCGAGGTGTTCAAATCCTTCGTAGGGCAGTTGGCACATGAAAAGGGAAGGGATGCAGATTTCGCGCTGTATTCGCTTGTTGCGCGTCTTGCGCCCGAGGTGATTGCGCATGAACGCCATATCTATAAGGGCGTTTCTGCAAATGTTGATTTCTATTCCGGTTTTGTGTATTCCATGCTGGGGCTACCGCCCGAGCTGTATACGCCGGTGTTCGCCATTGCGCGTATTGTGGGGTGGAGTGCACACCGGCTGGAAGAGCTGGTCAATACGGACAAGATCATCCGTCCGGCATATCGCTGCGTGCAGCCGGCGGTGGATTATATTTCACTCAAGGATCGCTAAAAAAGATTTGGAGGTATGAATATGAAAAAGATCGGTTTTATTGGTGTGGGCGTTATGGGGCGCTCGATGGTCAAAAACCTGCTGAAAGCGGGCTATGAGGTTGCGATATATTCGCGCACCAAATCCAAGCTGGCGGATTTCTTGGCAGAGAACGATGTTACGTGGTGCGACACGGCGGCAGAGTGCGCCAAGGGGCGCGACGCGGTGATCACCATGGTTGGTTATCCCAAGGATGTTGAGCAGGTCTACTTCGGCCAGGAGGGCATCCTTGCCGCGGCGGATGCCAGTACTTATGTGATTGACATGACGACGACTGATCCGAAGCTATCCGTGCGTATTTATGACGAGGGCAAGGCTGGTGGCCTGCACACGCTGGATGCGCCGGTTTCGGGCGGTGACACGGGCGCGAAAAACGGAACGCTGTCCATCATGGTTGGCGGTGACGAGGCGGATTTCGAAGCCTGCCTGCCGCTCTTTGAGGCGATGGGTAGGCAGATCGTATACGAAGGTCCGGCGGGCGCAGGCCAACACACCAAGATGGCCAACCAGATCGCAATCGCGGGTACAATCGCGGGCGTGAGCGAGGCGCTGGCCTATGCCGAGCGTGCCGGTCTGGACACGCAGAAGATGCTGGACAGCATTTCTAAGGGCGCTGCCGGTTCGTGGCAGATGGAGAACCTGATGCCCAAGATGATGCGCGAGGATTACGCGCCCGGTTTCTTCCTCAAGCACTTCATCAAGGATATGAAGATCGCGCAGGGGCAGGGCTTTGGTTCGCTGCCTGTGCTCGAGCGGGTGTGCACGATGTATGGCGACCTTGAGGCCGAGGGCATGGGCGATCTCGGCACGCAGGCGCTGATCCGGTATTACCGCGGTACAGACAAGTAAACATATAGAAAATAGGTATGTAAAAAAGCTGCTGGGAACTTCTCAGCAGCTTTTTCATTTTTCCATCAAGGTATTGTTTTGAATCGTTATAGCAGTCCGTCGTCTATTCTGCTTTTCAGTCCCAAGACTTTTTCCTCAATGCTATGGATTACTTCCAAAAAGCTATCATCACTCTTGCCGGTTGGATCATCCAGCCCCCAGTCCTCACGGTATCGGCAAGGTAACGATGGACAGGATACATTGCATCCCATGGTTATCACAATGTCAACCGGGGGAATCGCAGACAATAGCTTACTGTACTGCGTTTGCTCCATATCGATATGGTAGAGCTGTTTCATCAGTCGTACTGCATCCTGATTGATCTGCGGCTTGGTTTCGGTCCCTGCGGAATAGCTATCAAACGAATCGGTAGCGAGCATCTTGCCAAGCGCTTCTGCTATCTGGCTGCGGCAGGAATTATGGACACAGACGAAGGCTACTTTAGGCTTTTGATACATAGGTTACCCCCGAATCTTTTGGATCAGCGCTTTGGCCTCATCCTTTTTCAAAACCTTACCATAGGATACAACCTTGCCATCGACCACCAGCGCCGGGGTTGTCATTACGCCATAAGCGGCAATTTGCGTAAAATCGGTCACATGGTCAATCGTAGTCTCCATACCCAGCTCTGCCAGTGCTTCACGGGTGGCCTGCTCTAAAGCATTGCATTTGGCGCAGCCTGAGCCAAGTACTTTGATGCCGCTGGAGGTCTTGTCGGCCTCCGCCTGCGCCATTGCCTCGGGTGTACAGTTGCCGCCACAACAGCAGGAAGTCTTTTCTTTTTTTGTGTTTCGGTTAAAAAGTCCCATAATTCATACCTCCTAAATTAAATGAAAACAAATTGGAATATATTGAACAGGTAGTCGACAAGGATAATACCAACTGTGCAGATGCCGATGAACAAAGCCAGCAGCTTCGGCTTGACGGCCTTGCGCAGCATAATCATGGATGGCAGGCTCAATGTAGTAACCGCCATCATAAAGGCTAGGATCGTGCCAAGCTGTGCGCCTTTGGCGAGCAGAGCCTCTGCCACTGGGATTGTGCCGAAAATATCCGCATACATAGGAACACCCACCAGTGTTGCCAAGACGACCCCAAAGGGATTGTTGCTGCCTAAAACCGTTTCGATCCAGCTTGCGGGTATCCAGTTGTGGATCACCGCACCGATCCCCACGCCCACTAAAATATAGGGGAACACCTTTTTGAATGTCGAGGAAACCTGTTCTTTTGCATATTTTACACGTTCTATTTTTGTTAAGGTGGGCGACTCAATATCCACGCTTCCAGCGGAAAAAATAAAGCTCTCTACATGCTTTTCCATGTGCAGCTTTTCGATGATGGTACCGCCTACAACAGCGATCACCAGCCCCACCAGCACATAGATCACCGCGACCTTTGCTCCGAAAATGCTCATCAGCAGCACTAGACTACCCAAATCCACCATGGGAGAAGAGATCAAAAAGGAGAAGGTAACCCCTAAAGGAAGTCCCGCGCTGGTAAAGCCGATGAACAGTGGGATGGAGGAGCAGGAACAAAACGGCGTCACTGTCCCCAGCAGGGCTGAGATAATGTTAGCGCCGATCCCATGAAAATGACCTAAGATTTTCTTGCTGCGTTCGGGAGGGAAGTAGCTTTGAATATAGGAAATAGCAAAAATCAGAAAGCAAAGCAGAATGGTGATCTTAATCACATCATAGAGAAAAAACTGAATGCTGCCTCCAATCCTCCCGTCTATATCCAGTCCTAACATAGACAGGCCGTTGCCAATCAATCCATTTAACCATTTCATTCCCAAAATCTCGTCTTGAATGAATTGCCATACGCCCATAGCAGAAACCTCACTTTGCATAAAATGGACAACATATCAAAAATTTTTGATGTTTTAGATCAAGATAAACGCCATCGCAATAGGATGGCGTTTATTTGCCGCAGGAAGGGCAGGGATCATCCTGTTCTGTGTCAGGTGTGAGAATGGCCCGCAACCGTTCCAGCGCCCATGCTCCGCCAGTGGCGCTTAAGCGGTAATGTGTCCATTTTCCCTCCTGCCGACTGGTTACAATACCAGAGTCACACAGAATTTTCATGTGGTAGGACAGTCCGGATTGGGTCAGATCCATCGGTTCCTGCAAAACACAGGCGCATTTCTCACCGCTGCGTAATTGCTCCAGAATGGCAAGGCGCTTCGGGTCACACAGGGCCTTGAACACCTTGGCGTCCTCCTGATGGGTTCCCATTTCCTCACCTCAAATCAAAAAGTTTTGATATGATTAGTATATGCAGAGGCGTTCTGCTTGTCAATAGTTTTGCGATAATTTCATCCACGCACGGCCTTCTGAGGCAGGGAAGTGCCGGAGCCGTTTACGGGTTTTTCGCCATTTCAGTGTCGGTTTATCAGAATTTTAAGCGAAAAATAACCGCAAGCCATTATAATGGCTTGCGGTTATCTGCTTTACACCCTATCGCTGTTACACCAGAGATAGGTTCACGTCGTATCCCTATGTCACGGGGCAGTTTTGCCCTGGGACTGGTGTTGTAAATTAGTCAATATCAAGTGCGTCCTTGACCTTATTCCAAAAGCTCTTGCGTTTGGACTGGTTATCATCCGTAGAATTTTCCTCAAACTCCCGCAGCAGCTTTTTCTGCTTTTCAGACAGGTTCTTGGGCACCTCAATGCTGACGCGGACATACTGGTCGCCACGCCCGCGGCCGTTTACGTTCTGGATGCCCTTGCCCTTCATGCGGAATACCGTGCCGGTCTGTGTGCCCTCAGGCACCTTGTATTCGACGCGGCCGTCGATCGTCGGCACCTGCAAGGTGTCGCCCAATGCCGCCTGCGTGAACGAGATCGGGATATCGACGTATACATCCTGCCCCTCGCGCGTGAAGATCGGGTGCGGACGAATAGAGATCGTTACAAACAGATCGCCCGCCGGGCCGCCGTTGACACCTGCGTTGCCCTGACCGCGCTGCTGGATGGATTGTCCCTCGTCGATACCAGCCGGAATGTTAACCTTGAACTTGCGCGTCTTGCGTACACGTCCCGCGCCGCCGCACTTGGTGCACGGCTTTTTGATGATCTTGCCGGTACCGCGGCAGTTCGGACACGCGCCCTGCGTCTGGAACATACCAAGCGGCGTGCGCTGCGTCTGCGTCACTGTACCGGTACCGCGGCAGTTCGGACAGGTCTCGGCGCTTGTGCCCTTGGCCGCGCCCGTGCCGCCGCACTCGTCACAGGACTCGATGCGGTTGACGGAAATCTCTTTTTCGCAGCCGAAGGCTGCTTCCTCAAACGACAGGATAACGTTCTGTCGGATGGATTCGCCGCGCTGCGGCGCATTGCGGCGCGAGGAGCGTCCGCCGCCGAAGCCGCCGCCAAAGAACGAACCGAACAGGTCGCCCAGATCGCCCATATCAAAGCCGCCGAAGCCGCCTGCGCCTGCGCCGCCGCCATAGCTCGGGTCGACGCCGGCAAAGCCAAACTGGTCGTATTTTGCGCGCTTATCCGCGTCGGACAGCACCTCATACGCCTCGTTGACTTCCTTGAACTTATCGGCAGCTTCCGGATTGTCTTTATTCAGGTCGGGGTGGTACTTACGGGCAAGACGGCGGTAAGCCTTTTTCAGCTCGTCTTCGCTCGCGCCCTTCTGGACACCCAGCACCTCATAATAGTCTCTTTTGTCAGCCATACTGATCCCTCAAATAACGGAAAATGACATGCCGCAGGGCGGAACGGAAACCGTCCCGCCCTACGAGGCATGGAAATTACTTGTTCTGGTCGTCGTCCTTGACTTCGGTGAAGTCCGCGTCAACGAAATCGCCCTGCGGGCCGCCCTGTGCACCGGCCTGACCGCCCATGTTCGGGTCGCCCTGCGGTGCCTGCTGCTGATAGATCTTGCCGGCCAGATCGCTGAACTTCTTGGAGAGGTTGTCGGTAGCCATCTTGATCATCTCGGTATCGGTACCCTTGAGGGCTTCCTTAACCTTGTCGATCTCAGCCTGTACGCCGCTCTTCTCGTCTGCGGACAGCTTATCGCCCAGATCGGTCAGCGCCTTCTCGGACTGGAATACCAGCTGCTCCGCGTTGTTGCGGATCTCAACGGCTTCCTTGTTCTTCTTATCCTGCTCAGCGTACTGCTCAGCCTCGTGCATCGCCTTGTCGATCTCTTCCTGAGAGAGGTTGGTGGATGCGGTAATGGTGATCTTCTGCTCCTTGCCAGTGCCGAGATCCTTCGCCGATACGTTTACGATGCCGTTGGCGTCGATGTCGAAGGTAACCTCGATCTGCGGTACGCCGCGCGGCGCCGGAGCGATGCCGTCAAGCGTGAAGCGGCCGAGCGTCTTGTTGCCGGCAGCCATCTCTCGCTCGCCCTGCAGGACGTGGATCTCAACAGAGGGCTGGTTGTCAGCCGCGGTAGAGAAGATCTGGCTCTTCTTGGTCGGAATAGTAGTGTTGCGGTCGATCAGCTTGGTGCATACGCCGCCGAGGGTCTCGATGCCGAGGGACAGCGGGGTAACGTCGAGCAGCAGAACGTCCTTGACTTCGCCGCCAAGTACGCCGCCCTGAATGGACGCGCCAATGGCAACGCACTCGTCCGGGTTGATGCCCTTGAAGCCTTCTTTGCCGGTGATGCCCTTAACGGCTTCCTGTACGGCCGGGATACGGGTCGAGCCGCCAACCAGCAGAACCTTGGACAGGTCGGAAGCGGACAGGCCTGCGTCGCTCATGGCCTGACGAACCGGGCCCATGGTGCGCTCGACCAGATCAGCGGTCAGTTCGTTGAACTTCGCGCGGGTCAGCGTCAGTTCGAGGTGCTTCGGGCCAGTCGCGTCTGCGGTGATATACGGCTGGTTGATCGAGGTCTGCGCCATGCCGGACAGCTCGATCTTAGCCTTTTCAGCTGCTTCCTTCAGGCGCTGCATCGCCATCTTATCATTCGACAGGTCAATGCCGTTGGACTTCTTGAACTCAGCTACCATCCAGTCGATGATGCGCTGGTCGAAGTCGTCGCCGCCGAGGTGGGTGTCGCCTGCGGTGGACAGAACTTCCAGAACGCCCTCGCCGATGTCGAGGATAGAAACGTCGAACGTACCGCCGCCGAGGTCGTAAACCATGATCTTCTGCTCGGATTCCTTATCTACGCCATAAGCCAGCGCAGCAGCGGTCGGCTCGTTGATGATACGCAGCACTTCAAGGCCAGCGATCTTACCGGCGTCCTTGGTCGCCTGACGCTGGGAGTCGGAGAAGTAAGCCGGAACCGTGATAACCGCCTGCGTTACCGGCTGGCCGAGGTAAGCTTCTGCATCCGCCTTCAGCTTCTGCAGGATCATCGCGGAGATCTCCTGCGGGGAGTAGGGCTTGCCGTCGATGTTTACGCGGTAGTCCGAGCCCATGTGACGCTTGATGGAGATAATGGTGCGGTCTGCGTTGGTAACGGCCTGACGCTTTGCGACCTGACCGACCATGCGCTCGCCGTCCTTGGAGAACGCAACGACAGACGGCGTGGTACGCGCGCCTTCGGCGTTAGGGATAACGACGGCTTCGCCGCCCTCCATAACGGATACGCAGGAATTGGTTGTGCCTAAGTCAATACCGATGATTTTTCCCATAATTGATAGCACTCCTTTATATGATTCAGATGCTTTATTACACTTATTGTCGCGCCATAAGGCGCGTATTTATCCGGAATTTTTCCGAAAGGAAAATTTCCATAAAAACCGGGAGCGTCTCTCGGATTTTATGCCTGTTTTAGTTTGCGACCTTGACCATCGCGTGGCGGATGACCTTGTCTCCGATCTGGAAGCCCTGCTGGAAGACCTCAGCAATCTGGTTTTCACCGAACGCTTCGTCCTCAATGTGCATGACCGCGTTGTGGAAGTTCGGGTCGAACGCCGTGCCGGCGGACGCTTCAATCAGCGTCACATTGATGCCCTTGAGGCTCTCAACCAGCTGGTTCATCGTCAGCTCGACGCCCTTCTTGTATTCCGTGTCGGCTGTCTCGGCTTTGATCGCGCGCTCGAGGTTGTCGAAGGTCGGCAGCAAAGCCTTGACTGCGTGGCTGACCGCATCGTTGTACGCCTGCTCACGCTCGCGCTGGCTGCGCTTACGGAAGTTGTCGTACTCGGCTGCCATGCGCAGGTAACGGTCGTTCAGCTCATCGAACTTGGCCTGCCAGTCCTCGGCAGGCTGGGCAGCGGGCTGCTCGGTCGTCGTTTCAGCGGTTTCAGCTACCTCTTCGGCAGTGGTCTGTTCGGTTTCAGCCGCTTCAGGCTGTTTCTTCTTGCTCATAGTGATTTGATGCCTCCGTTTGCAGGGAACTTATCGGTTCCCGTCTTTTTCATCCAAAAACGTTTCGGCGATCAGCCGGTTCAGCCCCTTGGCGAAGCGGCTGAGCTGGGCGGACAGCCGGGCGTAATCCATGCGGGTCGGCCCCACAATGCCGATCATGCCCTGTCCAATGTTGCCGATATCGTATTTTGCGTAGATCGCTGAGGTTTCACGCAGCGGGTTGGCTCCGTTTTCCGGGCCGATGAAGAACTGGATGCCATCGATCTTGCGGGTTGCGGGCACCAGATGCTTGCGGTCGTCCTCCATATAGTCGAGCAGCTCCTGCGCTTTATGCAGGTCGCGGTACTCAGGGAAGCGCAGCAGCTTGTTTGTGCCTTCGAGGAAGACTTTCTGATCGCTCAGTTCCTCAATCAGTTCGGCCACATATTCGGCCACCGGCGCGAGCAGCGCGGTGAGCCCTGCGGCGCGCCGCACAATATCAAAGCGCTCGGCTGTGATATGGTTGAGCGGCAGACCGGTCAGAGTCTGGTTGAGGACGTAGGTGAGAAGCTCGGCCTCGTCCTTGGACACATCCGCCATCGTGCGCACCATTTTGTTTTTGACCGTGCCGGAATCCGTGACAACCACGATGACAAAATTCATTTTGTCAACCGCGATGATTTCAAACTGCCGGATAGAGACCTGCGTCATTGCGGGCGTGATCGCGACCGAGGCATAGTTGGTCAGGCTGGAAATCAGCCGTCCGGCCTCCTGGATCAAACGATCCAGTTCACGCACCTTGGTCTGCAGCATGGGCTGCAAGGCTGTGTCATCGTCTTCGCCGGTGTCTGCAGGCTGTTCCATCAGCTCATCGACATACAGGCGGTAGCCCTGCGGCGATGGGATGCGTCCTGCGGAGGTATGCGGCTTTTCTAGGTAGCCCATCTCTTCCAGCTCGCTCATCTCATTGCGGATGGTGGCGGAGGAAAAGGGAAGCGCATGTCCTTCGGTCAATGCTTTGGAGCCGACCGGTTCAGCCGTGCGGATATAGTCGCCGATGATGGCTTTAAGGATCTGCTTTTTGCGCTCGGATAATTCCACCGGGAATGGCTCCTTTCTGTCATGGTTTAGCACTCTGTCTATCTGAGTGCTAAGGTTAATTTACCACTGTGTGGCTGCAAAGTCAAGTGCCCTTTATGAATATTTTGTTAAAGATCAGCCGAAAACTGTCACACGGGACAGTCGAGTGCCAGACCATGCCCGCACACAGGCGTAAATTGGGCTTTTTCGGCGGTCTCGCTTGCTTTTCAGGCAGAAAAATGGTATGATTATTCATGGAGAAATACGGCATGCTGGCCGTGAGAGAGAGAGAAATATATTCCTATTATCAGAAGGAGAATACAGTATGAAAGAAGTCAAAACCGGTATCGTCGGTCTGGGCCGTCTGGGTTCGGTGCACGCGGAAAACCTGGCGTTCAAGATCCCGGGCTGCCGCTTGGTTGCAGCCTGCTCGCTGGAGCAGAAGGAGCTGGACTGGGCGAAGGATTACCTCAAGGTCGATTTTGTGACCACCGACTATAAGAAGATGGTCGATGAAGCGGATATCGAAGCGGTTGTCATCGTTTCTTCGTCGCCCGAGCATTGCTGGATGATCGAGTACGCGCTGGATGCTGGTAAGCATGTGTTTACCGACAAGCCGCTCGGCTGCTCGCTCGAGGAGTGCAAGCGTGCGGAGGCGGCTGTTGAGCGCCACCCGGACAAGCTGTTCTTCCTCGGCTTTATGCGCCGCTACGATCCGTCCTACGCGGACGCCAAGGCGCAGATTGATGCGGGCAAGATCGGCAAGCCCTATCTTGTCAAGGCGACCGGCCTTGACCCCGAGGCGTTGGTCGAGAGCTGCATCAAGTTCTCCAAGACCTCGGGTGGTATCTTCATTGACGCCGCATCGCACGACATTGACCTGATGCGCTGGTTCCTCGGCGGCGAGGTTACCGAGGTCTATGCCGCGGGCACGACCTTCAAGCATCCTGAGTTTACTGAGAATGGCGACACCGAGACCGGCATGGCTATGCTCAAGTTTGATAACGGCACGGTGGCCTTCTTGCATGTTGGCCGCACTGCACCGCACGGCTATCACACCGAGACCGAGATCGTCGCGACAGAGGGTCATATCCGTGTGGCAGGTGTGCCGTGGAAGGATCGCGTTATGGTATACGACCAGTATGGCGCACGGCAGGAGATTATCGAGAACTTCCCGCAGCGCTTTGCGGAAGCCTACCTGCTCGAGATGGTCGATTTCATCGACTGCATCCAGAAGGGCCGCAAGCCTGAGCTGACCGTGTATGATGGCACCAAGGCGACCGTCGTCACCTACGCAATCACGGATTCGTTCCACAGCGGCAAGGCCGTCAAGGTTGAATATTAAGCAAATACATATGGAAAAAGGCAGACTCGCTGGAGTCTGCCTTTTCTGTGCAGCGCCGCCGTTCAACAGAACGGCGGCGCTTTGGTTTACTTATACATCTCGGGCTTTTCCATCATCTCGATCGGCAGGAACTGGCCGGTACCGCGCGAGCGGTTGAGTGCGTCTGCGGCAACGCAGGCAGCGTAGCCATCCCAAGCGGACGGGCCGGTCGGGCCGCCATTTGCCAATGCCTTGACCCACTCAGTCAGCTCAATGTCGTATGCCTCGATAAAGCGATCCTTCCAATCGGTCAGGATGGGGAAGGAACGGGTTGCATTCGAACGCTTGACGACTGCGTACGGATCGGGCAGGTTGACCGTGCCTTTTTCGCACACGACCTGGCACTGGATGTCGTAGCCGTAAGCATCGGCCACTTGTACCTCGACGTCGATGCGTGCACCGGACTGGGTTTCGAGAAGCACAATCTGCGGATTGTCATAGCCCTTGGTTGAGCAGGCGGACTGCCGCACCTTGAGCACCTGACCGTTTGCGTATTCGTCTGACAGCAGCCAGCGGCAGATGTCCAGCTCGTGGATCGCAACGTTGGACACGCCCATTTCGGTCTGGAAGCCGTCCGGCTGGGACACATTCCGGTGGCAGGCATGGATCATCAGCGGCGCGCCGAGTTCGCCCGAATCGATGATGCGCTTCATTTCAGCATAACCACGGTCGTAGCGGCGCATGAAGCCGACCTGCACCAGACGCTTGCCGCAGGCAAGTTCGGCTTCAATGATCTTTTCACAGTCAGCTGCGTTCTGGGCAAGGGGCTTCTCGCAGAACACATATTTGCCATGCTTCAGGCATTCGAGTACATATCCCGCGTGGCTGGGGTCAGACGAGGCAATCAGCACCGCATCGACCTCGGGGGCAGCGATCAGCTCCTCGCCGGTCGTATAGGCCTTGAGGTTTTCATATGCGGCCGCTGTGCGGCGGGCAGACTCCTCAAAATAGTCGGCACAGGCGACGACCTGACAGCCGGGTACCAGATCATTCAGGCGGCGGATATGGTCGCGGCCGATCGCGCCGCAGCCGATAACACCAATATGTAGCATAGTTTGCACGCTCCTTTTATTATGTTAAGAATAGCCCACTAAAGCGGTTTTCCTGTTTCTATTTTCGCATAGATTGCGTATCGATGCAAGAGAGAAGAGCAGGGGGATGGTATGGAAAAAGGCTGCCGCAGAGCGGCAGCCTTTTTCGGTGTATCGCAATGAGTGATTATTTCGCAGCCAGACGGCGAGCCTTGGCTTCCATACGCTCACGAGTAACGTCGAGCAGTACAGCGCCGATGATAACCAGACCAAGAACGAGGTTCTGGACCGCCGAGGAAACGGACAGCAGCGAGAAGCCGTTACGCAGGACCGCGATGATCAGGGCGCCCAGCATGGTGCCGATCATGGTGCCCTTGCCGCCCATGAAGGACGCGCCGCCGATGATGCACGCCGCGATGGCATCGGTGTCGTACGGCTGGGTTGCGTTAACGCCATTGCAGATGCCGGAACGGCCAATCGAAACGATACCAGCCAGCGCTGCCATGAAGCCGGACAACGCATAGCAGAAGGTCAGCACATTTGCGGAGTTGATACCGGACAGACGGGCTGCCTCCGGGTTGCCGCCGCAGCAGTAGATCGAACGACCCAGCGAGGTGCGAGTCAGCAGAATGTGCATGATAATGTAAATCGCAATAACAACAATGAAGCTAACCGGGAAGCCGCCAACCGTAGCGGAACCCAGCCACATCACGCCATCCATACCCGAGAATGAGACCATCTGGGAACTGGTGACAATCAGCGCCGCGCCCCAGAGTACATTCTTCATACCGAGGGTAGAAACGAAGGGATGAGGCAGATGCAGACGGGTGAGCATCATACCGTTGATCCAACCGATCAGCGTGCCGGCGACGATCGCAACGATCAGCAGCACGAACGAATTGGTCATGCCCTTCTGTACCAGCATACCGGCAAGGCAGGCACAGAATGTCGCGTTTGCACCAACCGAAAGGTCGATGCCGGCGGTAATCAGGCAGAGCAGCATACCGGTGGATACCAGTGCGTTAAACGATGTCTGTTTGAGTACCGACATCAGGTTGGAATACTTGAAAAAGTTCGGCGATGCGATCGAAAGCACGATGCAAAGGATCAGCAGTGCACCAAACGTACCAGCATAGGTCATCAAATTACTGGATTTTTTTGTCTTAGTCATCTAATTTACCTCCCCAAGCAGCCTTCATAAGGTCTTCCTGATTGAAATGTTCGCTGTCACGGTCTACATCCGCCATTACCTCGCCGCCGCGCATTACGATTACGCGGTCGCTCATGCCGAGGATTTCCGGCATTTCGGAGGAAACCATGATAACACATTTGCCCTGCTTGACCAGGCTGTTCATTACGTTGTAAACCTCTACCTTTGCACCGACGTCGATACCACGGGTCGGCTCGTCAAAGATAAAGATATCGGCATCTGTGTTGACCCACTTACCGATAACAACCTTCTGCTGGTTACCACCGGACAGCTGGCCAACGATCTCGTCGATCGACGGGGTCTTGATGCGCAGGGAAGCGATTGCCTTTTCGCCGCTCTCCAGAATCTTCTTTTCGTTGAGGAACAGGCCATTGCTGAAGCCCTTCATGTTCGCAAGGATCAGGTTAGTGCGGATGGTCTGCGCCAGAACGAGGCCCTGTCCCTTACGGTCTTCCGTCAGGAACGCGATGCCTTCCTTGATCGCCTGACGGGGGGACTTGATATGTACTTCCTTGCCCTTGATCGTGATCTTGCCGCCGTCGATCGGGTCTGCGCCGAAAATCGCGCGCATGGTCTCGGTACGGCCTGCGCCGACCAGACCGGCAAAGCCGAGGATCTGGCCGCCGTAAGCGTCGAACGAAACGTCGCGCAGCACGCCGTTTTCGGTCAGATGCTCTACCTTGAGCATCGGTTCCGCGCTCTTGGTACCAAATTCCTTGGGGAACTGGTTGTCCAGCGAACGGCCTACCATCGCCGTGATCAGCGAGTCGTTGTCCCACTCGTCGATCGGCTTGGTGGAAATGTACTCACCGTCACGGATAACGGTGACGCGGTCACACAGCTCAAACAGTTCTTCGAGCTTATGAGATACAAAGACGATGCCGATACCGCGGCTCTTGAGCTCACGGCAGGTTTTCATCAGCTGCTCAACCTCTTTTTCGCCCAGAGACGAGGTCGGCTCGTCCATAATAATCATTTTTGCATTGATCAGAACCGCCTTGGCGATCTCGATCATCTGCTGCACGCCCATGCCGAATGTGCCTGCAGCCTTCGTCGGATCGATATCCTGGCCGAGGGACGCCATGACTTCCTTGGCCTTCTTGTGCATGGTCGGGTAGTCGAGCAGACCGCCCTTTTTGATCCACTTGTTGATAAAAATATTATCGGTTACGCTCAGCAGCTTTTCAATATTCAGTTCCTGATATACGCAGGCGATGCCTGCCGCTGCAGATTGGTTGGGGTCCTTGAAATGCTGTTCAACGCCGTCGACAAAGATCTGACCCTCGTCTGCCTGGTGCACGCCCGTCAACACCTTAATAAGTGTCGACTTGCCCGCGCCGTTCTCACCAATCAGGCCTAGGATCTCACCCGGCTTGACGGCGAGCTGCATACCTTTCAGAGCCACAACGCCTGGAAAGCGCTTTGTCGCGTTTTTCAGCTCTACTACGTATTCACTCATTTGCATATCACCTTTTCTTCTCCGAGATGAAGTGCGGGACACAAGGAAACTGGTCTCGGTACAGTTGCAGGAGGGGCGATGCCGCAGTGGACACGCCGTCCGTCTCAGTCTCGCGGGAGAGCAATTGGAAAGAACCCCTGCACTGACTTTCAATCCTGCAGGGGTCCTCCCTTTACTTAAAATTACTTACAAAGCAGTTTTGCTGTGAATTACTCGCCCAGATAGCTCTTCAGGGTGTCCAGACGCTCCTGTGCGTTGTCCTTGGTAACAACAGAGCAGCCAGAGTCGATGAAGTCGTCCGGGGTCTCGCCGCCAAGCGCCTTGACAGCAGCCTCAACCGCCATGTAGCCCATGTCGTACGCTTCCTGCGCAACGGACATGGTCTCCTCGCCGGCCAGGATCGCGTTGCACGCGGACTGGATGCCGTCGAAGCCTACGAAGATCGTGTTGGCATACGCCTCGTTGCCCTTAGCAGCGCGGGCAGCCGCCATCGCCATGTCGTCGTTGTTGCAGACGATGATCGCGATGCCTTCCGGATGGTTCTGCATGATCGCTTCCATCGAGGTAGCAGCCTTGTCGGCTACGGCGTCAGCGTACTGGATCTCGTCAGCCAGGAAGGTGCCGCCGGCAGCTTCGATGCCCTTCTGGTAGCCGGTCAGACGAGCGGTAGCAGTGCCGTCGCCCTGTACGCCGGAGATGGCGATCGCCTTGATGTCGGTCCAGCCAGCAGCCTGCGCAGCCTTGACAGCTTCCTCGCCGCCCATAGCAGCCGCGTCCTCATTGCCGGTGCCGACGAAGGACAGGACTTCCGGAGCGTCGATGTCGGTGTCAACCGCGATGATCGGAGCTTCCTGACCAGCGATCAGGGTCTTGACCAAGTCGGCCTGCAGCGGGGCGATAACGAAAGCGTCATACGCGCCGGAGTTCAGGTCGGTCTCGATCATGTTCTGCTGCTCGTCATAAGCGGTCTCGGAGGAAGCACCCTTAACCTCAACCTTTACATCCGGGTTTTCAGCCATGTACGCCTCAGCGCCAGCCTTGACGTAGCCCCAGTACTCGGAAGCCGTGGTCTTCAGGATGACGTCGATGGAGTAGCCGGAGCCGGAGGACTCGCCGCCAGCATTAGCGGCATCATCGTTGGTGTTGCTCGAGGTGTCGCCGCCGCAAGCTGCGAGGCTAGCACACATAGCGCCTGCGAGTAACATTGCCAGTAGTCTCTTCTTCATGATAAAACCTCTCTCCTTTTTTTCGTACGGGGAATGGACATGCCGGCGAGCCGGTTTGGGAAGAAGAACCTCCCATTCCGTCCGGACGGAATGCACGCCCCGTTCTGGTTTTGTCCTGCCGCGAAGCAGGACACGGGAACGCTCCAACGTTCTGGTAATATTTTAATGCATGTCGGGTACTTTGACAAGAGTAAGTTGTTATTTTTGTCGGTAATAGCGAGGTGGCTGCTGGTGGGTTTGTGCAGGTTCACAAAGAATGTATTTGCAAAAGCGACACAGCGGATGTGCATTGTGCAAAAGAATTGCCCGTTGGTGAAATTCGTGCGAATTGAAGCGAAAAAATAACGTTGATTTGGGCATATTTTGGAGATATCGCTTGCGGGTGAAGGTTACAGTGTGGTAAAATTATTGTAGCAAAATGGAAAGGGGAGCGCACGATGAAGTTAGCGATCAAAACTTGCACACTGGATATGCCTTATGAAAAAATGCTGGATTTCTGTGTAGAGCAGCGCATTGCCGCACTGGAGATTGGAACAGGAAACTGGTCTGGGGCGCCACACTGCGATCTTGACTTGCTGGTGCATGATCAGATTGCAAGGGAAAAGTGGTTTGATGCGATGCGTGCGAAGGGGCTTGCGCTGTGCGCACTCAACTGTTCCGGCAATCCGCTGGCCTATGAAAAGGAAATGGATGTAACCAAAAAGACTTTTGAGCTCGCGCGTATGCTGGGGGTCAAAAAAATTGTTATGATGAGCGGCTTGCCCGCGGGCTGCAAAGGGGATAAGACCCCGGTCTGGATCACGACCTCATGGCCGCCTGAAACGCAGGATATTTTGGATTATCAGTGGAATGAAGTGGCGATCCCGGCGTGGAAAGATATCGTAAAAATGGCCGAAGACTGCGGCATTGAGCGTATCGCGCTGGAAAACCATGGTATGCAGCTGGTTTATAATCCGGAGACATGCCTGCGGCTGCGCGAGGCGGTTGGGCCGATGGTCGGCATGAACCTTGACCCGTCGCATCTGTTCTGGATGGGCGGCGACCCGATCGAGGCTGCGCGTGTGCTGGGTGAGCACAATGCGCTTTACCATGTGCATGGCAAGGATTCGCGGCCGGAGCGCCGTTATTGGCAGCCGAACGGTATGCTGGACACCAAGCCGATTGACGCGTTTGCGCGCCGTGCATGGAACTATGTTGCGGTTGGTGCTGGGCATGATACCCAGTGGTGGAAGGAGTTCTTCTCGGTTGTGCGCATGTCGGGCTATGATGACGAGGTCTCGCTCGAAATGGAGGATCTGACGCTGTCCATGCTTGACGGGCACTTGTCCAGTCTGCGTGTGCTGCGCGAGGCGCTGACGATTGACTGATTGACCGATCATTATATTTATAGTAAGAGACACAATAAAAGAGCCTGCGGTCTGGTTGTACAGATTGCAGGCTCTTTGTGTTTGCTCAGCTTTGCTGCCGCAGCAGTAAAGCGGCATAGCTGCGCAGCTCATCTGCAGAGTGCAGACAGTCACCGCGTTCCAGAATCTGGCGGCGCACCCGGTCGGGCAGCGTGTCAAAATAGGCGTGTGCTGTCCGGTTGATAGCAAGCATCTCGGTCAGGTTGTGATATCGGTTCACGTGTTCTTCACCTCGATGCAAGTATGGTCATCACATCGTGAGGATATTCTCCAGAATGTTCTGAATCTTGACGCCATAGTCCGCGCCGGCAGCCCAGCCATAGCCTTGGGGATTTTCCTGAATACCCAGATACTGTATCGTGGGAGCGGAGCCGCGCGTGACGAGCGAAAAGCGCGGGTCGATCACTTCGTTTTTCAGCGGGGAACGGTTCGCGTATGCCTTGAGATGCTGGATCTGTGCGCGGATGCCCAGCTGCGGTGTCGCAAAGGACGCGCCGAGCATACCGTTATCCAGTACGCCAAGACCGCAGAAGTTGTTCTGCTCGAGCTTGACTGCACTGTCCTTGAAGGTGAAATTACCGGTTTCAAGGCAGGACTGTGCAAACGCGATATCGCCACGGATGCCTTCGGCTTGTCCCTCGGACAGATAGAGTGGGATCATATCGATTACGGATTGCGCTACGTTGGGGTTTACTTTTTTAATATATGCCTGCATCTGTTTTGCGGTAGCCTTGGCCGTACCCTCGATGGAGGTATAAGTAAAGTAGCGGTCGATGGTGGCGCTCTGTACCTGATAATAGGCAGAACCGGGACGCATGACCTGCGTCAGCAGCAGGGTAGAGCCGGGGTTCGTATCGATCAGACGGTAATTGTCGAGCGACTGGAGGGTGTCCCCCTTGCTGAAATCAAACACAGCCCAAGATCCGTCGATATAAACGATATTCCATGCGGTCGACCAGCTTTGGGCGAGAAAGGCGGGGATGCCTGCTTCGGCGAACATCCAGTCCGCGGCAGCGGCAAGGGAACGGCTGCTGACGCTGCCGTTGCGGCCGTAAGCAGTTGCCCACGATGCGCTGCCGCCTGTACGGTATTCGCGCTGGAGCAGCTGATAGATATAGGACAGACGCTGCCGGTCGGTTGTCAGAGCGGACAGCTTGGCCATGTCATTGGCAAAGTATTTTTTTGCAGCGGCAGCTTGTTCCGCAGTAGCGTTGTTTAATGTATAGGTACCGGCCAGCTTTACGCGGTTCCGGGCATTTTTGGAATAGCCGTTGGATACGGACACGGAGGACAGTGTCGTGGGCTGCGTCCCGAGGTAGGCAGCGGACATGGTTTCAAAGTCTGCCTGCAGGGAAGACTTGTCCGGATTGTCAAACAGGTCGGCGTCGGCAAGCTCGGACAGGCGTACATTATATTGCGGTGTGGCAGCGACCGTAGACCCGGTTAATGCAGCAGTGATCCGGTCAGACCAATATAAATTGCTGCGATAGAGCTTATTGCTCGAGGCTGCATAAACCGGCGCATTTTTTACTGCACGCAATTCACTGACAAGGGCTTTCCAATCTGCGCCCTGCTCGCCGGTGATGACAGGCGCATAGCGTGCGGTTGTACTTGCGTATGAAGTATTGGACAATACGCGAAGATTGTCAGCAAGATCGTTCATAGCAGCCGTCCATACCGTTTCTTCCGCATAGGGATAGGCGGCGTAGGCAGTGATCCGGCGGTTGTCATAATTATAAGAAACGCCAAAGTCAACCAACTCTGCCAATGCACGCAGTCCAATATAGTTGTTGCCTTTTATATTGTATACTGTCGGAGTGATGCGCTTGCCATCCAGATATAAGGTCTGCGGGGTGGCGGTAGCCTGAGCGGATGTGGTGGCGGTGTTTTCGATCGTATTGCTTTCGCCGTCCTCTGGAATATAGGAAGAATCGGGAGAAATATGTACAGCGTTGGTTTTTGCGTCATACGTCACACCAAAGTCAAGCAGTCGTCCAAGGTCGCGCAATTTAAAATATGTATTGCCTGCAATATTATAAATGGTAGGGTTGGCTTTGCTGCCGGCTGTGTCAGACAGTGCTGTACTGACGTAAAACGTCTGCCCGCCTGCTGATGCAGGGGTGGCTGTGACCGCGGATGCTGTGCCGGTCAACGCCGCAACAGCAAAGGCGGTAAAAATCAGTCGTTTGAGCATAATTTCCTCCAACATGGATATGATAACAGAGCGGCCGCCAAAATCGTGTTTTACAGGCGGAAACTGTCTGGTTTGGGTGCATTATATCATAACTGCGGAGGCGGTTCAAATGCAGTATCTGGAGCGGACGGAAAAAAACGAATTTTGTGGAAAAAAGGTGTTGACAAAAGGTTGCGTGGGTAGTATACTAATCAAGCTGCTTCTGAGAGAGGCGGCGCGGGTCGAAAAAGATTGGAAAGAAACGAAAAAAGTTCTTGACAAACTGAAAACGACCTGATATAATAAAAAAGCTGTCACCGGGAACGGTAAAGACCTTGAAAAAGTCCTGAAAATTCTCTGTTTCAGTAGATTGTACCTTGTAAATTAAACAACGAGAAAGCTTAACTTGGTTTTTATATCAAGTGTAGTGCGAACCTGAAATTCTAAGAGTTTTACTCTTGGTAAA
>OERW01000084.1_pt1 | contig 43405 bp, 42 predicted proteins | sample 1540091 | NCBI WGS metagenome assembly OERW01 (sample SAMEA3891889, study PRJEB23780) | metagenome | biome: terrestrial biome; feature: animal house; material: Caecal content | place: Italy | collected 2015-05-05 | reverse complement strand
GGTCAGGCGTTGGTGGGTGTGCTCGGTTCGGTGCTTTGCCTGCTGCCGACGCTGATTTTGACAGCAATCTATCTGATTTGCCGCCGTCGCGAACAGCATAAGCGCCAAATTGACAAAATGAACATCCAAGACCTGTAAGGCGGGAAGGAGAAGAAAATGCCCATGTTCGATCCATACGCGGTCTTGGTGACTGCGCTCAACACACTGCTGCTGGTGGCAGTGCTGGCTGGCGTCATCTTGCTGGAGGTTTGGTTGTCGCGGCGCAAAAGCCGTTGGCCGGGATTGATTCTGCCGGTGCTGTTGTTTTTGCTGTCGCTGCTGATCGTGGTCGGAAACTTTGCGTTTTTGTCGCAAAACAGCACGGTCATAGGAACGCAGGTGGTCGACGAGGCAACCGGCGAGACCGTCTATCAGGCGCAGCAGGTGCAGGGGGAGCACGACTGGACGGTTGGCGATACCGTACAACTCGGGGTGGTTCTGCTGGTCAGTAATATCCCTACCATCGTGCTGCTGGGTGCCTATTATGTTGGGCGGGAAAAGCTGCGCCGGGAAAAGCTGCTCGCTAAAATGAACATCCAAGACCTGTAAGGCAGGAAGGAGAGAAGAATATGTTTTTTCCCATTCGGATTTTAATCGTTTTGCTGCTGCTTGCGGCAGTGATTGCGTTTGAGGTGTTTTTGGCCCGGCGCAAGGCATGGTGGCCGGGGCTGGTGCTGCCCGTGCTGCTATTTCTGTATTCGATTGTTGCGATTATCTCGTCGATCGTCGGCTATTACGCAGTGTACGGTGAAGGCATACAGGTGACGGCGTCGTTCCTTGGCGACCTGTTCCTTGCGTTCTTCCAGTGCAACATTCTGACGCTCGTGCTGTTGGCGGTGTACTTTTTCTGCCGCCGCAAGGATAAGCATAAGCGTCAGCTTGATAAAATGAATATTCAGGACTTATAAAACAAAGCAAAACCGCCGTTTCGGACAGACGCATCCAAAACGGCGGGATTTTTTTCTTGTTTATTTATAGTTCCGGCAGTCCCCGCAGGTAATTGGGGGTCAGATAGCTGCCGGCAGCAGCAACCACCTCCCGGGTGGCGACGAGCTTATCCGCAAGCGTTACGATCCACGCGATACGTGTGCGCGGCATGGGCGCAAGCGGGAACATATGACGGGCGATCGCTTCACATTCGGCCGGACTCAGGCCGAAGGTACGTGCGGCACGGTCAGCGGCAATGTAGCCATGGACAAAGCCGTGCATACGCATGATGCGCTGCCAGCCGGAATACCGGCTGAGGAAGCGCCGGAAACGGTCGCTGTGCCAATCGTAGCCAAAAAAGTCGTGCAGCAATGCTGCACGGACCACTGAAGCGGTTTCGTCCCCGGTCAGACGCAGCCGGCGGGCGATGGCGTATGCCATTTCCGCAACAGCGATCGAATGGTCATAAATGGAGTTGCCGGGGCCGTGGTGCTCAAAGTTCCGCAAACGCTGATAACGCGGATGCGCCACGATCTGTCCGGCGATCTGTTCGATTTCACTACCCATGGGACTCACCCCTTTCCATCTATCGTGTCTTTATTATAGCGTGCGTCCTGCACAAAAACAATGGGAAAACTGTTACAATTTTGTGACATTTTTATGGAAGCGTTGTGAGCAGCCGCCGTGTTACCCGGCGATGTAGCAAGACGGCCAGCACAAAGCCGCAGCCCTCGGCCAGCAGGAACGCGAACCAGATTGCAGAAAGGCTGATGCGTGCGAGCAGCACAGCCGCAGGCAGAATGACGATCAGCTGCCGCACAAGCGCGACCCAGAGCGACTCGCTGCCGCGCCCCAGACCCTGCATGCAGCCGCACAGAATGACCGACGCGCCTGCAAAGCAGAAAGAAATCGCGATCGTGCGGATGCCGGGCACGCCGATGGCGAGCATCGCATCCGACGCGTCGAACAGACGCAAAAGCGGCACGGGCAGCGCTTCAAACAGCACCGTACCTGCCGCCATGATGCCAACGGCGAGCAGCAGCGCATAGCGCGTGATGCGCTCGATGCGGCGGTGGTTCTTTGCGCCGAAATTGTAGCCGATCATCGGGATGAGCGCGTTGTTCAGGCCGTACACCGGCATGAACAGGAAGTTCTGCAATTTGTAATACACGCCGTAAAAGCTGACGGCGGTCTGCGAAAACGGCATCAGGATGCGGTTGAGGCCGACGGTCAGCACGCTCAGCAGCGATTGCTGCACCGCGGCGGGCAGGCCGATGCGGATGATCTCGCCGATGATTTTGCCGTCCGGCCGGAAGCCGCGCACATGCAGGCGTACATCGTGGTTCCATTTCACATTGATGAAAAAGCCGATCGACATGGCGATGATCTGGGAGATGACGGTCGCGAGCGCGGCGCCCGTCGTGCCGAGGGCGGGGAAGCCCGCGAGGCCGAAAATCATGATCGGGTCGAGCACGCAGTTGAGCACCGCGCCGATCAGCTGCGTGACCATGTGATAGACCGTGTTGCCAGTCGCCTGCATCAGGCGCTCGGCCACGAACAGCAGGAACACGCCGCAGGACGCGACGGAAACGACCGTAACGTAGCTTGTGCCCATGTCAATGACGGCGGGCACGTCGGTGAACGCCGCGATGAACGCGCGCCCGAACAGCAGGCCGAGCACGGCGAACACCAGCCAGAAGCACACGGACAGGAACACGCCGTTTGCCGCGACCGCGTCGGCTTCCGCCTGCTTTTTCTCGCCGAGCCGCCGCGAGAGCAGCGCATTGACGCCAACGCCCGCGCCGGTCGCGACCGCGATCATCAAAAGCTGCACCGGGAACGCGAGCGAGACGGCGGTCAGCGCGTCCTCGCTGATGCGCGCGACGAACGCGCTGTCGACAATGTTATAAAGCGCCTGCACCAGCATGGACAGCATGATCGGGAACGACATCGTTATGATCAGTCGCCCCTCGGACATGGTGCCCATTTTATTTTCCGCTGCCATTCCATCACCTCAATCCTATGTCTTATCATACCAGAAAATGCGCAAACAAAAAAGACCTGCCGGGGCAGGTCTTTCTGCTTGTTTACAGCGCAACTGGGGTGTCGAGGATCATCTGCCGGTAGGGCAGATCCTCAAAGCCCAGCATGCGGTAAAGCGCGGCCGCGCGTGGGTTTTCTTCGGTGACCTCCAGCCGGTAGCGGGCGGCGGTGTTGTATTTTTCATGCACCGCGGCGATCATTTTGCTGCCTACGCCTTTGCCGCGCAGCGCTTCGTCGACCATCAGCTCTTCCAGCCAGACGCACAGGCCGCCCGCCTCGTTCGACCACGTCAGCGCCAGCAGGCAGTAGGCCAGCGGTCGGCCGTCCTCCTCGGCGATCAGGCAGTCGGCGTAGGGGCTGCCGTGCATCAGCAGCTCAAAGGTGCGCTCGGCGTTCTGCGCGGGGATATCATGGCAGACGGCGGGTGAATGGTAAAACGCATGCACCGCCTGCACGAAATAGTCCCGGTCGGATGCTTGGATGGAACGGATCTGCATGGAAACTGCTCCTTTACCGTATGGGTCAGATCTGCGCGAGCGCCTGGTCAATGTCGGCGATGATGTCCTCGACGTTCTCGAGGCCGACAGACAGGCGAACCAGACCCGGCTCGATACCCGCGGCGACGAGCTGCTCGTCGGTCAGCTGGCGGTGGGTCTCGGAAGCCGGATGCAGCACGCAGGTGCGGATATCCGCGACGTGTACCTCGTTGCAGGCGAGCTTTACGCTGTCCATAAACTTCATGGCCGGGCCGCGGCCGCCCTTGATGTCGATGCTCATAACGCCCGAGGTGCCGAGCGGCAGGTACTTCTGCGCGCGCTCGTAGTGCTCGTTGCCGGGCAGGGCAGGATAACGGACAGATGCGATCTTGTCCGACTTTTCGAGGTGCTTTGCAACCGTCAGCGCGTTCTCGCAGTACTGCTTCATGCGCACAGGCAGGGTCTCGAGGCCAAGGTTCAGCAGGAACGCGGAGTGCGCCGCCGGGTAGCAGCCGAAGTCACGCATCAGCTGCATGCGCGCCTTGATGATATAGGCCATGTTGCCGAAATCGCGGGTGTAGACAACGCCGTGGTAGCTTTCGTCCGGCTCGGTGAAGTCCGGGAACTTGCCGGAAGCCGCCCAATCGAACTTGCCGCTGTCGACGATGACGCCGCCGCCCTGTACCGCGTGGCCATCCATATACTTGGTGGTCGAGTGGATGACGATATCCGCGCCGAACTCGATCGGGCGGCACAGGATCGGGGTGGCAAAAGTGTTGTCGATGATGAGCGGTACGCCGTTCTTGTGCGCGATGTTCGCCCACTTTTCGATGTCGAACACGGTCAGCGCGGGGTTGGCGAGCGTCTCGCCGAACACGGCCTTGGTGTTGGGCTTGAACAGCTTCTGCACTTCTGCCTCGTCCGCTTCCGCGTCCGCCCAGATGCACTCGATGCCGAGCTTTTTGAGCGTCACGCCGAACAGGTTGATCGTGCCGCCGTAGATGGTGGAAGCGGCGATGAAGCTGTCGCCCGCCGAGCACAGGTTGAGGATGGCCAGCAGGCTTGCGGCCTGACCGGAGCTTGTCAGCATCGCGCCCGCGCCGCCCTCGAGAGAAGCGATCTTCTTCTCGACTGCGTCGCAGGTCGGGTTGGCAAAGCGCGAATACATGAATTCAGTCGGCATGTCAAACAGGCCGGCGATGTGCGCTGTGGAATCAAAGCGGTAGGTGGTCGACTGGACGATCGGCATGACGCCCGGGCCACCGTTTTCGGGCTTGTAGCCCTCGTGCAGGCATTTGGTCTCAATTTTCATATGCGTAAACTCCTTTGCGGGGGATTTTTGACACAAGGCTATTGTATCACGCGGGCAAAAGCCGGTCAAGCGCACATCCTTTCGCTCGACTTTGCGCGTCCGGTTTGTTATAATAAAAACATATAAAACCCGATGGAGGAATACGGTTATGACCGATGAAAAAATCGCGCGCATCAACGCGCTTGCTAAAAAAGCCAAGGCCGAGGGGCTGACGGATGCTGAAAAAGAAGAGCAGAAGGCGCTGCGCGCCGAATATATCGCGGGCTTCCGCAACAGCCTGAAGGCCAAGCTGGACAACACCGTGGTGATCAACCCAGACGGCAGCTCGTATCGGCTGCACCAGAAAGAGGACGACAAGTGATCGACCTGCCCGCACACGCGGCGCGCGCGATCGCGCGGCTGGAGGATGCAGGATATGAGACATGGGCGGTCGGCGGCTGTGTGCGCGACTGCCTGCGCGGCGCCCAGCCGCACGACTGGGATTTATGTACCGCCGCGAAGCCGGAGCAAATGCAGGCAGTGTTTGCGGGCGAACGGGTGCTCGAAACCGGGCTCAAGCACGGCACGCTGACGCTGCTGACCGCGGACGGCCCGCTCGAGATCACGACCTTCCGCGCGGACGGCAGCTATTCGGACGGCCGCCACCCGGATGGGGTGCGCTTTGTGCCCGACGTGACCGCCGACCTTGCACGGCGGGACTTTACGGTCGGCGCGATGGCGTGGCACCCGGACCGCGGCCTGTGCGACCCCTATCGCGGGCTGGACGACCTGCAGGACGGCGTGCTGCGCGCGGTCGGCGACCCGGACGCGCGCTTCACCGAGGACGCGCTGCGCATCCTGCGCGCGGTGCGCTTTGCATCGCAGCTGGGCTTTGCCGTCGCGGAGGAGACCGCCGCGGCCATGCGGCGGCAGGTCACGCGGCTCGACTGTATTGCGGCCGAGCGTGTGCGCGAGGAGCTAACCGGCCTGCTGTGCGGCCGGTTCGTCCAGCGCGCGCTGATGCAGTATGCAGATATCGTGGTTGCTGTGCTGCCCGAGCTTGCCCCGATGGTGGGCTGCCAGCAGCAGAACCCACATCACAGGTTCGACGTCTGGGAGCACAGCGTGCGTGCGGTCGGGCAGGTGCCTGCCGAAGGCGCCCTGCGCTGGGCGATGCTGCTGCATGACAGCGGCAAGCCCGCCTGCAAGACCGTGGACGAGCAAGGTGTCGGCCATTTTTATGGTCACCCGAAGGTCAGCCGTGAGATCGCGGAGCAGATCGCGCGCCGCCTGCGTTTTTCAAACGAACAGACCGAGCGGTTGCTGCTGCTCGTCGAGCAGCACGACCGCCCGCTGGGCGACAACGACAAATTGCTGCGCCGCCGTCTCGCGCAGATCGGCGAAGCCCGCTTCCGCGACTTGCTCGCGGTCAAAAAGGGGGACGCGGTCGGGCAGGGAACGCATCCGGACAATGTAGCGCAGCTGTGCGAAACCGAGCGGCGGCTCGCCGCCGTGCTCGCACAGGACGCCTGCCTGTCGCTGCGACAGCTCGCCGTGAACGGCAACGATATGCAGGCGCTTGGCCTGTCCGGCCCGGCGGTCGGGGATATGCTGCACGTGCTGCTGGACGCGGTGCTCGACGGCGAACTGGACAACACACATGAAGCGCTGCTGGCCTACGCCCGCGCCCGAATGGAGGAGACCCATGACCAATAAAGAACTGTTTATTGAAACCTTCCAGAAGAACGTGCACCGTCCGGGCGCGGATAAGCTGCTCGCATGGATGGAAGGCACGGACTTTTTCACCGCCCCCGCGTCGACACGCTTTCACGCGGCCTACGAGGGCGGTTTGCTTGACCATTCGATCAACGTCTATAATGTGCTGATCTCCAAGCATTACGACCCCGAGACTGACGACCTTGAGAGCTTTACGATCGTATCCCTGCTGCACGACCTGTGCAAGGCGGGATTTTACAAAACCGAGCTGCGCAACCGCAAGAACGATCGCGGCGAATGGGAAAAGGTGCCGGTCTACGCGATTGACGACCAGTTCCCGTATGGCCACGGGGAAAAGTCTGTGTTCCTGATCGAGCGTTTTATGCGGCTCAAAACCGAGGAGGCCATGGCTGTTCGCTGGCACATGGGCGGGTTCGACGATTCGGTGCGCGGCGGCAGTTTTTCGCTCGCGCATGCGTTTGAAAAGTATCCGCTTGCGGTTAAGCTGCACCTGTCCGACCTCGAAGCGACCTATCTGCACGAAAACCGCAGCGAATGAGCGCGGCAAATTGCTGCAAGTGAACGACCTGATATGGCGATATTTTGGTGATGTTTTTGTGATATTTGGTTGCATGTGTGGTGCGCTTTTGCTACAATGAAAACATTCAAGCAGCAAAGGAGCACCGCACATGGAAGCATTGGAATGTATCAAAACGCGCCGCAGCGTCCGCAAGTTCACCGAACAGCCGGTCGACCGCGCACTGCTCGAACAGGTCGTTGCCGCGGCAGCCTATGCGCCGAGCTGGAAGAATACGCAGATCGCGCGCTATACCGTCGTCACCGACCCGGAGAAAAAGCAGCGTCTGGCGGACGAGTGCATGATGGACTTCGCGTTCAACCAGAAAACGTCGTCACATGCGCCCGCGTTGGTTGTCGTGACCGCAATCACCGGCCGGTCGGGCTACGAGCGGGACGGCTCGTTCTCGACCTCGCAGGGCACGCACTGGCAGTCGTTCGACGCGGGCGTTGCCACGCAGACCTTCTGCCTTGCCGCGCACGCACTCGGGCTGGGCACGGTCATCATGGGCATCTTTGACGAAGCCAAGGTGCGCGCGGTGCTCGACCTGCCTGCAGAGCAGATGGTTTCCGCTATCATCGCCATCGGCCATCCGGCCGAGCAGCCGGTTTGTCCCAAGCGCAAGGACGTGGACACGCTGCTGCAATTTGTATAATGCAACATAGCATCCCAAAAACCGGCTGGTACAGCCGGTTTTTTGTTTTGTGTGCAGTGGTCTTATCGGAAACTGCCTGTTTTGCACAACAGACTGCAAATAGAACCATTTAAAATACCTCTTTTTGGGCAGGCAGACAAAGCGGGGATAGTCAGAAAAGTTTTTTCAAAAAAGTGCTTGACATTTTGGTTAGCAAGTGCTAACTTATACACAGGTTAGCCGAGGCTTACTGAAAGCCCGATGACCAGCGCCGCTTCTGCGGAACGGGGCGGCGCGGCATGAGATACAGCTTCCTCTGCATTTTGCGCATCATCCGAACAGACATACCGAAAGGGCGGCGCAGCCGAAAGGCTAACCGTGGCCGCGCCGCCGTTGGTATGGGGAGATGGCGGCAGAGGGGAAGGGAGGGCACATGCCTGCAAATCATCAACTTGACCGCCTGTTGGCGGCGTATTGTTCACCGACATTGGCCGGCATCAAGCCCGCGAGCCTTGTCTCGTGCAGCCGTGCCGAGCATCCCGACCTGCCAAGGCAGCTGCAGGGCTACCGGCAAGCCTTCGCTGCACGCGGCATTTGCTTTGACATCCTGTGCGCGTGTCAGGAGCGGTATCTGCTGCTGGTGTATCACCGAGCGCAGCTTGCTGGACATATGGCAGATAAACGGGTGCAGCGTGTGCTCACGCGGTTCGGCTATCCGGCCGGCGCGCCGCTCGAGACGCTGCTCGACGGTCTGCGGCAGCGCATCGCCGCGCAGGCGGGTTTCCCACATGAGATCGGCCTGTTCCTCGGCTACCCGATTGAGGACGTGGTCGGATTCATCCGCAACGAAGGCCGCGGCTGTAAGCTGTGCGGATACTGGAAGGTCTACGGCGACGCGGAAGCTGCGTCCCGCCTGTTCGATCGGCTCAGCCGGGTGTGCAGTGCGGTCAAACGGCGCGTGGAACAGGGGGAGACCCTGCTGCAAGTGTTTGCCGCAGCCTGATATTTGTTGATCCATCACCATTCATATATACCATCAGGAGGTTAGAACGATTATGAGTAAAGCAGCTGTTATTTTCTGGAGCCAGACCGGCAACACCGAGCAGATGGCGACCGCGATCGCGGAAGGCGTCCGTGCAGGCGGTCTGGAGTGCGATCTGCTGAATGTCGCGGAGATCAGTGCCGCGGACGCTGCGAAGTACGATAAGCTGGCGCTGGGCTGCCCCGCGATGGGGGCCGAGGTGCTGGAAGAGGCCGAGTTCGAGCCCTTCTTCACCGAGCTGGAAAGCAAGCTGGGTGGCCGCAAGGTTGCGCTGTTCGGCTCGTACGGCTGGGGTGACGGCCAGTGGATGCGCGACTGGGTAGAGCGCACGGATAACGCGAACGCGAATATCTATACGGGCGAAGGCCTGATGGCGCATGAGACGCCGGATGAGACCATGCTGGAGCAGTGCCGTGATTTCGGCCGCGGCTTTGCCGCCTATTAAACCTGACTTTATCCAGCGTTTTCGCGATGCTTTTCGCGCGAAGCGCCATTCGATAGATTTTCTGCAACTTTTTGCAGAAAATCATAAAAAGTGTGTGCTTTGCCACACTTTTTATACAAGTGCGGAGAAAAGTTTCGCGTGTCGGAACTTTTCGAAGCGGTGAACGCATCCGCGTATCACGCGGTGCGTTCTCTCGATGGAAACCGCTGGTTTCCATCGAAAAAACAGGTCATTTCCGCCGCGACGGCGGTGGTTATGATACAAATATCCTTTCTTGTCCCGGGGGAAACCCCAGGGCATACTGCCCGGTATGCCCGCATAACATGAGCCCGTAGCTGTCCGGAACAACAGCTGCGGGCTTCCTCCTTTTCCGACAGATGGACGAATTAGCAGCGGCAAACTACGGCTGTATTGGTTAGCTTCAACAAACTTCCAAAACCCTCTTGACAAGATGAGTTAGCGGTGGTAAACTCCAAAGCGTGATTGAGGTTAGGAAATGCTAACCAATACGTATCGTTTTGTCAGTCATCTGTGGAAGGAGAGGATCATTATCATGCCGCTGACTTTAGCAGATACCGGTGTGGAGACCACGATCAAGGCAATTCGCGGCAAGGATCAGACCAGAAGGTTTTTGCAGAACCTCGGCTTTGTCGAGGGGGCGCAGGTTTCGGTCGTTTCCTCGCTTGCGGGAAATCTGATTGTGTCGGTCAAGGATACGCGGGTGGCGATCTCGCAGCAGATGGCGTCCCGTATTATGGTATAAAGGGGGAAACAAAGTTGAATAATCTGAAAAGCACGCCCTGCGGGGCGACGGTGACCGTCCGTCGTGTCGAGGGCGAGGGGGCGACCCGCCGCCGCATCATGGACATGGGCATCACGCGCGGCGCTGAGGTGTTTGTGCGCAAGGTCGCGCCGCTGGGCGACCCGATCGAGGTCACGGTGCGCGGCTATGAGCTTTCGTTGCGCAAGGTGGACGCGGAAAAAATTCTTGTAGAGTAAAGCAAATTTTTTTACACATGGGTTAGCGGAAGCTAATTCGGAGAAAGGGGCAACAACATGTCGATCCGTTTGGCGCTTGCCGGCAATCCGAACAGCGGCAAGACCACGATGTTCAACGACCTGACCGGCGCAACCCAGTATGTCGGCAACTGGCCGGGCGTTACCGTGGAGAAAAAAGAGGGCCGCTATAAGGCGGACAAGGACGTTACTATCACCGACCTGCCGGGCATTTACTCGCTCTCGCCGTATACGCTCGAAGAGGTTATCACCCGCGATTATCTGGTAAACGAAAAGCCGGATGCGATCATCAATCTGGTGGACGCGGCCAATATCGAGCGAAACCTGTACCTGACGACCCAGCTGCTGGAAATGGGGATTCCGGTGGTCGTGGCGCTGAACATGATGGACATTGTCGCCAAGCGCGGCGATGTCGTCGACGTAAAGAAGCTCTCCGCCAAGCTGGGTGTGACGGTGGTTGAAACCACCGCGCTCAAGGGCAAGGGCACAAAGGAACTGGTCGAAGCGGCGAAACGTGCCGCAGCGGCGGGCGAAGCGCCTGCGGGATGCAAGTTTTCCGACACGATCGAGCATGCCCTCGGCCAGATCGAGGCGATTATTGCGGATGTGACCGAGGAGGGGCAGCGTCGCTGGTTTGCGGTCAAGCTGTTCGAGCGCGACGAAAAGGTGCTCACGCGCTTCCACTTCGGCAAGGACACGCTGGAAAAGATCGAGAAGATCATCACCGCGGTCGAGGACGAGCTGGATGACGACGCGGAATCCATCATCACCGACGCACGCTATCAGTACATCACGGAGATCGTCAAGCCCTGCGTCAAAAAGCAGCGCGGCGGCATGACGGTTTCGGACAAGATCGACCGCATCGTGACCAACCGTATTCTGGCGCTGCCGATTTTCGCGCTGGTCATGTTCATTGTGTACTATGTTTCGGTCTCTACGGTCGGTTCGGTGCTGACCGACTGGGCCAATGACGGTGTTTTTGGTGATGGCTGGCACCTGTTCGGCATGGGCGCGGGCGAATATGAAGAGGCCAGTGCCGCATATACGGATGATGTGACCCGCCGCGATGCGTGGCTCGAGGCCGCCGAGGGCGAGGGCGCAGATGTTTCCGCGCTGACCGCGCTGCTCGAAGCGGAGGAGCCGGATGCCGAAGCGATTGAACAGGCGGGCGCGGCACTTGCGGCTGACGCGGCGGATGTCGTCGGTACAGCCGAGTTTGAGGATGAGGATACTGGCGAAGTCACTACCGAGGATGTGGATTTTGCCACCTTTATAGACACGCTTACGGCAGAGGAACCCGACCCGGCAGACTATGGTGTCTGGGTGCCGGGCATCCCGGTGCTGCTGGGCAATGTGCTTGGCGGTTTGGGCATCGCGGACTGGCTGCACAGCCTGATCATGGACGGCATCGTCGCCGGTGTCGGCGCGGTGCTCGGCTTTGTCCCGCAAATCCTTGTACTGTTTATCTTCCTTGCCATTTTGGAGGACTGCGGCTATATGGCGCGCGTTGCGTTCATCATGGACCGCATCTTCCGCAAGTTCGGTCTGTCGGGTAAGAGCTTTATCCCGATGCTGATCGGCACGGGCTGCGGTGTGCCGGGCATTATGGCTTCGCGTACGATCGAGCAGGAACGCGACCGCCGCATGACCGTCATGACCACGACCTTTATCCCGTGCAGCGCCAAGCTGCCGATCATCGCCCTGATCGCGGGCGCGATCTTCGACAATGCGGGCTGGGTGGCCTTCTCGGCCTACTTCATCGGTGTGATGGCGATTATTGTATCCGGCATCATGCTCAAGAAGTTTAAGATGTTCGCAGGCGAACCTGCTCCGTTCGTCATGGAGCTGCCGAGCTACCACACCCCCACAATCGGCAACGTACTCCGCTCGATGGCGGAGCGCGGCGGATCGTTCATCAAGAAGGCCGGTACGGTCATTCTGCTGAGCACGGTTGTGCTGTGGTTTATGCAGGCCTATGGCTGGGAGAACGGTGCGTTCGGTGCGGTTGACGACATCAATAACAGTGTGCTTGCTGTGATCGGCAACGGCATTGCGCCGCTGTTTGCGCCGCTCGGCTGGGGTACATGGCAGAACTCGGTAGCGTCGGTCACCGGCTTGATCGCCAAGGAAAATGTCGTGGCGACCTTCGGTCAGATGTTCGGCTTTGCCGAGGTCGCGGAGGACGGCAAGGAGATCTGGAGCATGCTGGCAGCTTCTTTCACTCCGGTCAGCGCGTTCTCGTTCATGTGCTTTAACCTGCTGTGCGCGCCGTGCTTCGCAGCAATGGGCGCGATCAAGCGCGAGATGAACAACGCCAAGTGGACGGTATTTGCAATCGGCTACATGTGCGTGTTCGCGTACTGCGTGGCGCTGATGGTTTACCAGTTCGGCGGCCTGTTTACGGGCGAGATTTCGTTCGGCCTCGGTACGGTTGCGGCCATTCTGGTGCTCGCACTGATGATTTACCTGCTGATGCGCAAGCCTGCGCAGGCAGACGATACGGCTTCCCTGCGCCGCATGAGCGTGCAGGCGAACGGCTAAAACCAGCTTGCCTGCGGCGGCACGCCGTGGTATGCTGATAACGGTAGAAAATCATTCGAAAGGAGGCAAACAATATGCCGACACTGATCGTCGGTCTGCTGGTGGCGGCACTGCTGTTCTTTGCGGCGCGCTCGGTGGTGCGTCAGTCCAAATCGGGCGGCTGCAGCGGGTGCAGCGGCGGATGCGGTGGGTGCAGCTGCGGCTGCCATGCCGACACGCCTCCGGAAAAGACCGAACAGGGCTGCAGCCATTGCAGCGGAAAATAAAACAGGCAGACGGCTGCATATTCCATGCGGCCGTCTGTTTTTGCGTTTGTGGGGCGGTCACCGTTGCATGCTGCGCGGCATAGACTGGGGGGAAAGGTGGTTTTTCTATGGTGATACATGTTGTCCAGCCCGGGGATTCGCTTTACCGCATCGCCCGGGAACATCAGGTGCCGCTGCCGCTGCTGATCGCGCAGAACGAGCTGCGCGAGCCGTACCGGCTGACACCCGGGCAGACGGTCGTCGTGCCGCAGCCGACGCAGACGCACACCGTCCGGCAGGGGGAGACGCTGACCGGCATCGCCGCGCAGTATAACACGACCGTGCTGGCGCTGCTGCAGAACAACCCGCAGCTGGGCGGCAGCGACCGCATCCGCGCGGGACAGCTGCTCGTCATTTCCTACGGCCCCAAGCTCGGTACATTTGCGGTCAACGGCTACGCCTACCCGTCGATCGACCAGCAGGTGCTGCGTAAGACGCTGCCCTACCTGACGTACTTATCGGTTTTCTCCTATGGTTTTGACAGTCTTGGCCGTCTGCTGCCGCAGAATGCGGAAGCGATCACGCGCATAGCGCGGCAATATGGCGTGCGGCCGCTGCTGGTGCTGACCACACTGGGCGAGGACGGCCAGTTTTCCAGCACACGGGCGCAGCAGCTGCTGCGCGATGCGACAGCACGCAGCGCATTGATCGAAAACCTTGCGCAGACGCTTGCCGCGCAGGGCTTTGCGGGCGTGGACATCGACTTCGAGTACATCCCGGCCGAGGATGCCGCGGCCTACGCCGACTTTGTCCGGGCGGTGCGCGCGCGGCTTGAGCCGATGGGGTACACGGTTATGGTCGCGCTTGCGCCCAAGACTTCCGCGGGTCAGCCCGGCCTGCTGTACGAGGCGCATGACTACGCCGCGCTGGGCGCGGCAGCGGATGACGTGCTGCTCATGACGTATGAATGGGGCTACGCCCTTTCCGAACCGATGGCGGTCGCACCGATCGACAAGGTCGAGCAGGTGGTGCGTTTTGCGGTGTCGCAGATCCCGCCCGACAAAATCTTTCTCGGCATGCCGAACTACGGATACGACTGGACGCTGCCCTACATCAAAGGCCAGAGCCGCGCGCGGTCGCTCGGCAACGTGCAGGCGACCGAGCAGGCGGTACAGGTGGGCGCGCCCATCCGCTTTGACACAGTCGCGCAGTCGCCGCACTATAACTATTGGCGGGAACGCGCCGAGCACGAGGTCTGGTTCGAGGATGCGCGCTCGGTGCAGGCTAAGCTGCTGCTTGCGGGCGAATATCAGTTGCGCGGTGTGAGTATCTGGAATATCATGCGGTATTTTCCGCAGCTCTGGCTGGTTCTGAACCAGCTTTATAACATCGAAAAGCTGTCGTAAAATGCGGAAACCCGACCGGAAACTTCCTTTTCCGGCCGGGTTTTGCTGTTTTCTGTATGCAGCGGTTGGCATTTCCATTGCAAAATGGTTACAAACCGCGCTATACTCTGGCACATGGTGCAAAGCGCACCAATGTTATCGAACAAACCCAAGGAGGTATGAAATGATGCAAATGAAGAAAATTGTGCCGCTGGCGCTGGCGGCTGTGATTACGTCTACCGCGGTCGCGGGAGCGGCAAATGTGCCGTTGAACACGGCAAAGCAGCAGAACTCCATTTTTACTTATGTGTGCGATTCTGGTTTCCGACAGGAGCTATTGGAAAAATATTTGGCACTGATCTGCGGGCAGCTGCCGGGCAATCGACCGGAGGAAACCCCGGACGTAGAGCAGCCGGAAGAGACGCCGGACGTGGAACAACCGGAGGAAACACCGGATGTGGAGCAGCCGGAAGAGACCCCGGACGTTGAGCAGCCGGAGGAGACGCCGGATGTAGAGCAGCCGGAAGAGATGCCGGACGTAGAGCAGCCCGAGGAAACCCCGGATGTGGAGCAGCCGGAAACGCCGCAGCTGCCGGATAACAGCCGCCCGGAGGAGACGCCGGACGTTGAGCAGCCCGAGCAGACCCCGGGGGAGGACAATGACACCGCGCAGGGGGATTACGCGTCGCAGGTTGTGGCGCTGGTCAATGCCGAGCGCGCCAAGTATGGCCTGTCCGCCCTTAAGGCAGACAGCCGCGTACAGCAGGCGGCGCAGGTGCGCGCGGCCGAGACCGTGCAGTCCTTCTCGCATACGCGTCCGAACGGTTCGTCCTTCTCGACTGCGCTGACCGAGGCGGGGGTGTCCTACACCCGCTCGGGTGAGAACATTGCCTACGGCCAGTCCACGCCGCAGCAGGTTGTAAACGCATGGATGAATTCGTCCGGCCACCGTGCTAATATTCTCAACGAGAGCTTTACAACTATCGGTGTAGGCTACACGGTAGTAAACGGTACAGCGTACTGGGCGCAGCTGTTTACGGCCTGATCGAAAGCAGAGCACATGAGAAAAGCGGTCCGCAATGCGGTCCGCTTTTTTCTTACCGGAAAAACCGTTTCATAGAAAAATATGCCATAGTGCGTTTACAATCAAGAGGATACTTGTTATACTTTTTTGTGGGCTGAAAATCAGATTTTATGGGGTATTGAACAAGAATCTGCGCAGCCAACATGAATCAAAGGAGAGGATAAGATGAAAACAACAATTTTCAAACGTCTGGTCGCGTTAGCAGCCTGCACCGGCATGGTGGGCGTCACCGCATTGGCGGCGGGTACGGTATATAAGACGATCACGGTAAAGTATGACGATATTCAAATTGTGCTCAATGGGGAAAAAATTGAGCCAAAGGATGCCGACGGACAGACAGTAGAGCCCTTTATTTATGAGGGGATGACCTATCTGCCGGTACGCGCCATTGGTGAGGCTCTGAATCTGGAGGTTGCGTGGGATGAGGCAAGCAAGACCGTAACCTTGGATGGAGATTCCGTGCAGCCGGATGAACCAGAGAGCACGGGGGAACCCGGTTGGCTGTTGGATGTTTGCCCGGTGGTGTCGGTTGCGGACGGCGTGATGATGCCGACCTCGTTTCAGATGGGCAATGCGACCTATGAGCATGGTATTGTATTTACTAGATCCGGACAGTGGATCAAATTGGATTTGGGCGGCAAATACAAGACGTTGATGCTGGACTTTGGCCCGATTGGCATACCGTATAGCGAAGCAAATTTGACGATAGTCCGGGATGGAACCTATGGCGAGGAATTCCTCTATCATTTTGACGATCCGGTCAAGCATGTAGAGGTGTCGGTGGAAGGCGTAGATGAACTGATGTTGCAGCTGTTCAAATACGCGGATTTAAGATGGGGTGACACGCAGTACGGCCTTGGGAACTGCAAGGTGAGCTAATGGATTCGGCGGTTGTCCTAACAATAGCATAATTAGGGAGGGGTGGTTGTATCAGCAGCCGCCCCTCCTTTTTATGATGCTTGCGGCGCGAATGTGGTCAGGCGGACAGCGGGTACTCGGTGCCGTTCAGCACGATCGCCTGTACGTCCGTAAGCTCGAACGAGCGGGCGAGAACATAGGTGGCGGTGTCGTAGCCGACGTCGCCCTGACTGTCACCGAGTGCATAGAGCGTCTGGTCGATGCCGTTTTCGCGGTCGATGATGACCTGCTCGCTGCCGTCCTGCATGCGGAGTGTGACGGTGTTCAGCTCGTCGACCACGGAATACATCTCCGGATCAACGATATGCAGGCCGATCTGCGAGAGTGTGATGCGGCCGTCCGCTGTCTGGTAATAGGGCATCTGCTCAAATTCCGGCAGCTCGACGCATAAGGTGGGGGGATAATAACGCATGCCGCCTGCGTCAGTCCAGTTGCCCTGTTCCCTGACGCTCAGGCACATCGGCTCCCCTTGGTAGGAGGGGCCGATGCCGGGGATGAACGCCGCTTCGATATAATAGTCGTTTTCGGTCGAGCGGGCGGTGTCCAGAAAGAACCGGCCGCCGCAGTAGCCGTCGTCCCCATAGGTGATATCGAAAATGTATTGCCCATCTTCCACATTATAACATTCAGCAAACTGCCCCCATGCGACCCCTTCGGTCTGGTATTCCGCGATCGGTCTGCCGGTTTCAAATGGCATCACGCCGTCCCCCGATTTGTTTTCCAGATGCAGGCTGACCAGACCTGCGCCTGCGCTTTCGTCAAACAGCACGGAATCGACCGACAGGCGGTAGTGGTCGTTTTCGTCCACGAGCGTGCCCGGCGCAGGGGTGATGGTGTAGTCCTGCAACAGCTGCGCGTCCTCACCGTGCAGCAGCAGGGTGAATGTCCGGCCGATGGCCGCGGGCAGGTCGCTTGCGGCAAAGGCGGTGCCGCCGATGCACAGTGCGGCGGCAAGGCCGATCGACACGATGCGCCGGAGCGGAGCGTGCCGCGTTTTGCGCGGCTGTTCGGGCAGGGTTTCCAGCGTTTCACGCACGCGGCGGTCGAATGTGTCGGGCATTGGGGGGAAATCGTTCGGGTGCATCATGCAAAGCACGCTCCTTCCAAATCTTTGCGGAGCTGCGCGCGGGCGGCACGCAGGCGGGTTTTGACCGTCCCTTCCGGGATGTTCAGCATCTGCGCGACCTCGCGCGTTTTGAAGCCCTCGAGATAGTGCAGTACAACGGGCAGGCGCAGCGTTTCGTCGAGCGCCATGAGCGCGTCGTACAGGTCGCTGTGGTCGGCAGGGGAGGCGGCCGGGATGGCCTCGGCGAGCGCCGGCTCATACGGCGCCTGGCGCTGGCTCTGCCGCAGCAGGGTGGTACATTCGTTGATCAGGATACGGATGAGCCAGGTTTTGAAATACTGCGGGCGGCGCAGCGTGTTCAGCCGTTCCCACGCATGCAGAATCGCCTGTTGTGCCGCGTCCGCGCAGTCCTGTTCATTTTGCAGCATGGACTTGGCCACGCGGTACATTGTCGGCTCGGCGGCGAGCACAGCGGCAGTGAATTCGGTTTTATCCATCATGGCGGTGTTCCTTTCTGAAAGCGGATGTGGACGGCCGTCCCGGCGGATGCTTTCGTTCATTAGACGGACAAAAGCAAGGTTTGGTTTGCAGAGCAGGATTATTTTCTCCAGCGTTCCAAATCATTCCAGAGGTTTTCGTATTTGAGCACAACTGTAAAATACATGGACATTTCGCAGGGATTATGTTATAATGACCCTATCAAGTAGAGTTAATATACTTGGAGAGAATGGAACTTATTGATAAAAGATATCAAATAAAAATTTTTACTTATTTCTGATAATTAGCTATTGACATTTGCTCGGAACAATATTATACTGATGTTGTTCCGATAAGAGAAAGGAAGGAACGACTTGAGAATCACACATGAAGCGGATTATGCAATTCGTGTGACCTACTGTCTGGCACTTGCGGGTGGCAAGCAGTGTGCAAAGGATATTGCGGAAACAGCGGGCGTGACGCTCCGTTTTGCGCTCAAAATCCTGCGCAAGCTGACCCAGTCCGGTATCACCAAGTCTTACAAAGGCGTGGCAGGAGGGTATGAGCTCAACCGTTCGCCTTCCGAAATCACACTCGGCGAGATCATTGAGTGTATCGATGGCCCGATTGCGATCAACCACTGTCTGGCCAACGAATTCCAATGTACCCGTGTAGGCAACCGGAAAGAATGCGATTTCCACCGTGTGTTCTCCGAGATCAACCGGTCTCTGCGGGAGCAGCTCTGTTCCATTACGATGGATCGCTTCCTTCCGTCCCCAAAATAACAACAAAAAAGGATATTTAGGAGGAAAAAATCATGAAGAAGTTTGTTTGCACCGTTTGCGGTTATGTTCACGAAGGCGACGCGGCTCCGGCTGAGTGCCCGATCTGCCACGCTCCGGCTGAGAAGTTCAAGGAGCAGTCCGGCGAGAAGACTTGGGCGGCTGAGCACGTTGTCGGCGTAGCGCAGGGTGCACCGGAAGAGATCCTGCAGGGTCTGCGCGAGAACTTCCAGGGCGAGTGCTCTGAGGTTGGTATGTACCTGGCGATGGCGCGCGTTGCGCACCGCGAGGGCTACCCGGAGATCGGCCTGTACTGGGAGAAGGCTGCTTACGAGGAAGCAGAGCACGCTGCTAAGTTCGCTGAGCTGCTGGGCGAAGTCCTGACCGACTCCACCAAGAAGAACCTCGAGATGCGTGTTGACGCTGAGAACGGCGCTACCGCTGGTAAGTTCGAGCTGGCTAAGCTGGCTAAGCAGCACAACCTCGATGCGATCCACGACACCGTTCACGAGATGGCTCGCGACGAGGCCCGTCACGGCAAGGCTTTCGAGGGCCTGCTGCAGCGTTACTTCGGCTAAGTCCATATCCGAAACATACGAAGGGAACCGGTATGCCGGTTCCCTTTTTGCTGCCTTTGGGCGCAAAAAAGCGACCCCGCAGGGCCGCTTTGGGTTTATCCGAACAGGATTGAGCCAACCGATACCAGAATGGCGGTCAGCAGGCCGGCTACGCCGATTGCGAGGCCGCTCATCGCGCCCTCGGTCTCGCCCAACTCGATTGCGCGCGAGGTGCCGACCGCGTGCGCGGCTGTGCCGATCGACAGGCCCATCTGCACCGGGTTGCGCACGCCGATGCACTTGAGGAAGGTCGGCAGCAAAATCGCGCCGACGATGCCGGTGAACACGACCGCGATCGCGGTCACGGGCGCGAGGCCATCCATCATGTCGGACAGCGCCACAGCGATCGGCGTCGTGACCGATTTCGGTGCAAGCGAGCGCGTCGTCTGACCAGACAGGCCAAACAGACGGCTGAACAGCAGTACGCTCGCGATTGAGGTCAGCGAGCCGACCAGTGCGCCCGCCAGAATGGGCGCGAGGTTCTTTTTCAGTACGTCAAGCTTGCGGTAAATCGGTACGGCAAGCGCGACGGTCGCCGGGGTAAGAAAGAACGAAATCAACTGCCCGGCGCTTTCATAGGTCTGATAACTGGTGCCGGTCACGACCAGCAGCACACCCACCATGATAGACGATAGCAGCAGCGGGTTGCATAGCGCTGAGCCGGTTTTCTGCTGGATCTTAGCGCCGAGCGCATAGCAGCCGATCGAAACAGCCAGCCAAAGGGTGGAGGAGGACAGCAGCTCAGTCATGGTCGAACGCCTCCTCGCTCTGGCGGTTCTGCAGGCGGAACACGATGTGGACAGTGAATGCCGTCGCTGCCGCGGTGCAAAGCGTGGTCAGGACACACACGGCGAGGATCGCGAGGATCTCGCTTTTGATTTGCGCGAAAATCTCAAGCACGCCCAGACAGGCGGGCAGGAAGAAAAATGCCATGTTTTGCAGCAGATAATCGGCTGTCTGCTCGACATGCCCCAGCCGCAGCGGGGTACATACCAGCAGCACGAGCAGCAGCGTCAGTCCGAGCACATTGCCGGGCAGCGCGCCGTGCAGCAGGATGGAGAGCGCGTCGCCCGCCACGCAGCAGGCAAGCAGCACGCCCAGTTGTTTGAGATAGTTCAAGGGGTTTCGTCTTCTTTCTCGGTTTCGTAGTCTGCGGTCATGGCGCCCAGAAGGGTCTGGTAAATCGCCTCCGCGTTGTTTTTGAAGGTGCGCTCAAGCATGGCGGCCTGCGCGCGGCTGACCACGTCCATCTCAATCGCGAACACCTGCTCCATCTCCATGCGCACAGTCAGATCGTTCGCGGCGCGCTCGGTGACCGCCGTGTGGATGGCCGCATCGCGCCGGATCTGGCGCACGACCCGCAGCGCCGAGCGCTGCGCAGCCTCGCGCACCGGATAGGGCAGCTGCTTTTCAAACACACGCGTCGCTTCGCGGCCCTTGGCCGTGATCTGGTAGGTCGGCTCGGGATCGCCCGGGCATTCCTCGATGTGGCCGGTGGGCACCATTTCATAGAATGCCTCGCTGAGTTCAAAATAACCGAAGCCCTCGTCGCACCAGGTCGTCAGGTCGATAATCGTGCTGAAGCTGACCGGAAAGGGCAGCAGATCCATGGCGAACAGGACAAGGAATTTGATGTCCTCCTTGGAGTGGATAAAGCCGTGTCGAACCATCATGCGGGCCTCCTTTGTATGCCGGATTTGGTATAGAGTAGTATACCACAAAAAGCAGGCAAAAAGCAATCGGCGGTGCGGACAAGGCTGCATGCGCCGGACGGGCAAATTTTTGTCGGATATGGCTGGAAAAGCGCACAAAGAACAGGCGAACGAATGTACGATTTTTGGCGGGCAGACGGGCAAAAACCGGTTGAACATCAAAGGGGTGCGCGGTATAATTAGAAGATGGAAAATATCCGAAATGGGAGAGAAAACACATGCCGGAAGTTGTTTTGCGCGTCGCAAAGGAAAGTGACGCGGCGGAGATGCTGGCGCTGTACGCGCCCTATGTGATCCAGACCACGGTGTCGAGCGAATACGAGCCGCCGACGCTGGACGAGTTCCTCGGGCGTATGCGCACCTATGGCGAACGCCTGCCGTGGCTGGTTTGCACGGTGGATGGGGAAGTGGTTGGCTATGGCTATGCCTCGCCGCACCGCACGCGCGCGGCATATCAGTGGTCGGTCGAAACGTCGATTTATGTCGTGCAGGAGTGGCACCGGCACGGCATCGCGGGCGCGATTTATGCCGCGCTGTTTGAGCTGCTCGCCATGCAGGGATACTATAACATCTACGTCGGCATCACCTCGCCCAATGAGCGCTCGATGAAGTTCCACAAGGCGATGGGCTTTATCATCTCGGGCGCGTATCAGGAGAGCATGTATAAGTTTGGTCAGTGGCGCGATGTGTTGTGGATGGGCAAGAGCCTGCGCCCGCACGAGGGCGAGCCGCAGCCAACCGTGCCGTTCCCCGAGATCAAGGACAGCCCGCTTGTCGCGCGTGCGCTGCGGCAGGCCGAGCAGCGGGTGCATTTGTAAGAAAAGACGAAACGACCAAAGGAGGACGGCTGCGTGGCGGAGCAACTGCATAAAAACCATCGGGAGCGCGTGCTGGAAAAGTTCCGCCGCTTCGGGCTGGACACATTTGCCGACCATGAAGTGCTTGAACTGCTGCTGTTTTTCGCGATCCCGCGGGTGGATACCAACCCGATCGCACACCGCTTGATGGCGCGTTTCGGCTCGCTGCACGCGGTGCTCGAAGCGCCGGCCGAGCAGCTGTGCGAGGTGGAGGGTATCGGGCCGCGTTCGGCTGACCTGATCAAGCTGGCGTTCCTGCTGGGCGCGCGGTACCGGCGCGATGTGGCGTTTACCGATCTGGCCAGCGCCAAGCTGAACACCTATGAACGCATCGGCGAATATTTTGCGCCGCAGTTCACGGACGAGCGGGAAGAAGTGCTGCTTGCCGCCTATCTGGATGGCGCGGGGCGTGTCATTAAATGCGAGGAGGTCGCCCGCGGTGGGCATGCGCAGGTGTCGGCCGACCCGTATAAAATCGCCCGGACCGCGCTGCTGTGCGGCGCAAAGGGCGTCGCGCTTGCGCACAACCACCCGGACGGCACGGCGACGCCATCGGAAGAGGATATGACCGTCACGCGGCGGCTTGAGCAGGTGTTGGCCGGGCTGGGTGTGGAGCTGGTCGACCATTGCGTGGTTGCACGCGGCAAATACGCATCCATCTGTCAGCTGCGCCGCGGCCTGATGGGGAAAAGGAGGTAGGATATGCCGGATTTTCACATCGTAAGCCCATATAAAATGGCAGGCGACCAACCGGAAGCGGTCGCAAAGCTGGTCGAGGGCATCAATAACGGCCTGACCGAGCAAACCCTGATGGGCGTAACCGGCTCGGGCAAGACCTTCACCATGGCAAATATCATCGAGCAGACCCAGCGGCCGACGCTGGTACTCGCGCATAACAAAACGCTTGCCGCGCAGCTGTGTACCGAGCTGCGGGAGTTTTTCCCGAATAATGCGGTCGAGTATTTTGTGTCGTACTACGATTATTATCAGCCGGAGGCCTATATCGCCTCGACTGACACCTATATCGAAAAGGATTCCGCGATCAATGATGAGATCGACCGGCTGCGCCACTCGGCTACCTCGGCGCTGTCCGAGCGGCGGGATGTGATTATCGTCTCGTCGGTTTCCTGTATCTACTCGCTGGGCGACCCGATCGACTATAAGAAGATGGTCATTTCGCTGCGTCCCGGCATGGAGATCAGCCGCGAAACCCTCATTCATCGCCTGATCGACATCCAGTATGAGCGCAATGATATTGCCTTTGAGCGTAACCGCTTCCGCGTCCGCGGTGACACGGTCGAGATCTGGCCGGTTTACTCGGACGAGGACGTCGTGCGCATCGAGTTTTTCGGGGATGAGGTCGACCGTATCAGCCGGATTAACCCGCTGACCGGTGTGGTGCTGGGTGAGCTGGGGCATACGGCGATTTTCCCGGCGAGCCACTATGTCACCCCCAAGGACAAATTGCAGGCCGCCATTCAAGACCTCGAGGAGGAGCTGGAGCAGCGTATTCAGTACTTCGAGCAGAACGGCAAGCTGATCGAAGCGCAGCGCATCGGCCAGCGCACACGGTACGACATCGAAATGCTGCAGGAGATCGGTTTTTGCAGCGGCATTGAGAACTATTCGCGCGTGCTGTCGCGCCGGGAGCCGGGCAGCGCGCCGTTTACCCTGATCGACTACTTCCCGGAGGACTTCCTGCTGATCGTGGACGAGAGCCACGTCACGCTGCCGCAGGTGCGCGCCATGTACCATGGCGACCGCGCCCGCAAGGAAAGTCTGGTCGAAAACGGCTTCCGCCTGCCTTCGGCCTATGATAACCGCCCGCTCAATTTTGACGAGTTCAACGAGCGTTTGAACCAGATCGTTTATGTTTCTGCAACGCCGGGTGAGTATGAGCTGTCGCGCTCGGGGCAGGTGGTCGAACAGGTCATCCGCCCGACCGGCCTGCTTGACCCGGAGGTGGTTGTGCGTCCGGTTGAAGGGCAGATCGACGACCTGATCGGCGAGATCAACGCGCGCACCGCAAAGGGCGAGCGCGTGCTGGTGACGACCTTGACCAAAAAGATGGCGGAAGACCTGACCGCGTACCTCGAAACCGCGGGCATCAAGGTGCGCTATATGCACCACGATGTCAAGACCATCGAGCGGCAGGAGCTGGTGCGCGATTTGCGTCTGGGTGTGTTCGATGTGCTGATCGGCATCAACCTGCTTCGTGAGGGTCTGGATATCCCCGAGGTGTCGCTCGTCGCCATCCTCGACGCGGATAAGGAGGGCTTTTTGCGCTCCGAGACCTCGCTCATCCAGACCATCGGCCGCGCCGCGCGAAACGAGCACGGTATGGTCGTGCTGTATGCGGACAGCATCACGCCTTCCATGCGTCGCGCGATGGACGAGACCGAGCGCCGCCGCGCCCTGCAGGACGCGTTTAATAAGAAGCATGGTATTGTGCCCAAGTCGGTGCATAAAAAGGTGCAGGACGTCATCGAAATCACGTCCAACGTACCGTCGAGCAGCAAGAAGAAGCTGCGTACCAAGGGCGAGCGTGAGCGCGAGATCGCCCGCCTGACCAAGCAGATGAAGGAAGCGGCCAAGATGCTCGAGTTCGAGATCGCCGCCCAGCTGCGCGACCAGATCAAGGCGCTGGAGGAAGGCAAATGAAAATCGTAACGCTGATGGAGGATACCGCGTGCGCGCCGGACTTTGTCTGCGAGCACGGCCTGAGCTTTTATATCGAGACCGAAAACCACAGGCTGCTGTTTGATATGGGACAGACCGACCTGTTTTTACAGAACGCTACGGTGTGCGGCGTTGACCTGTCCAAGGTCGACACGGCCTTTGTCTCGCACGGGCATTACGATCATGGCGGCGAACTGGCGGCGTTTCTCAAAATCAACGACCATGCGCCGGTGTATCTGCACGAAAAGGCGTTTGAGCCGCACTTTTCGCATAAGCCGGAGGGCATACGAAATATCGGGCTGGACGCGGCGCTGGCCGAAAGCCCGCGCCTGCGGCGCGTGTCGGGCGTGATACAGATCGACGGAAAACTGACGTTGTTTTCCGATATCACGGGCGCGGACTGCGTCCCGCAGGGCAACCGCACGCTGTACGAGCGGGAAAATGGGGAGTACGTCCCTGACCGCTTTACCCACGAGCAAAGTCTGCTGGTGCGTGAAGGCGATAAGGCCGTATTGTTTACCGGCTGCGCGCATCGAGGTGTGGTCAACATCTGCGCACGGGCGAAGGAGCTGCTCGGCCGCGACCCGGATGTGGTGGTCGGCGGGATGCACCTGTTCAGCCCATCCACCGGCAAAAGCGAGCCGGACGAGAATATCCGCGCGGTTGCGGAGCGATTGGCACAAACGGACAGCCGCTATTATACCTGCCACTGCACTGGCCCACATGCCTTCGACGTGCTGCGGGAAACGCTGGGGGAGCGCATCACGTTCCTCGCGGCGGGCAGTATTATTGAGGTATAAAAGAGAGAAGCTAAGGATAGAGAACAGAACGAAATGAGGTTGGAGTACCACACATTATGCAGGAATACATTCATGTCAAGGGTGCGCGTGAGCACAACCTGAAAAACATTGATATCAAGATCCCGCGTGACAAGCTGGTCGTGCTGACTGGTCTGTCCGGCTCGGGTAAATCGTCTTTGGCGTTTGACACGATCTATGCCGAGGGCCAGCGTCGCTATGTCGAGTCGCTGTCCAGCTATGCGCGGCAGTTTTTGGGGCAGATGGACAAACCGGACGTGGATTACATCGACGGCCTGTCGCCCGCTATCTCGATCGACCAGAAAACCACCTCGCAGAACCCGCGTTCAACGGTCGGTACCGTCACCGAGATCTACGACTACATGCGTCTATTGTGGGCGCGCATCGGCACACCGCACTGTCCCAAGTGCGGCAAGGAGATCCATCAGCAGACAATCGACCAGATTATCGACCGGCTGATGGCCTTGGAGGAAAAGACGCGCGTGCAAATCCTTGCGCCGGTTATCCGCGGCAAAAAGGGCGAGCACGTCAAGGTGTTCGAGGATGCCAGACGGCAGGGCTATGTCCGCGTGCGGGTGGACGGCGAAATGCGAGACCTGTCCGAGGAGATCAAGCTTGCCAAAACGCACAAGCACAACATCGAAATCGTAGTTGACCGCATCGCGATCCGCGCGGATATCCGCAGCCGTTTGACCGACTCAGTCGAGACGGCTGCGGCGCTGTCGGGCGGTCTGGTGATCGCGGATGTGGTCGGCGGTGAGCCGATCCTGTTTTCCCAGAACTACGCCTGCGAGGACTGCGGCATCTCGATCGAAGAGCTGACGCCGCGCATGTTCTCGTTCAATAACCCCTATGGTGCATGTCCAGTCTGCACCGGTCTTGGCATGCAGATGCGCGTCGATCCTGACCGCATCATCCCGAATAAAAAGCTGTCCATCCGGCAGGGGGCGATCCGCGCGTCCGGCTGGGGCAGTGCCGAGCCGGGCACGATCGCGGGCATGTACTTTACCGCCTTGGGCAAAAAGCACGGCTTTACGCTCGACACCCCCATCGAGGAGCTGAGCCAGGACGCGCTGCACGAGCTGCTCTACGGCACGGGCGACGAGCCGCTGGAGCTGTCGGTCAGCCGTGTGTCGGGCGGCGTGATGCAGCAGCCGTTTGAGGGCATTGTCGTGAACCTCGAGCGCCGCTACAAGGAGACCTCGAGCGACTACGCGCGCGCCGAGATCGAGGAGTGCATGAGCGAGATCCCCTGTCCCGCGTGCCATGGCCGCCGCCTGCGCCCCGAGGTGCTGGCGGTGACGATCGGCGGGCTGAACATCGCGGAATTCTCGGAAAAGTCGGTCGTTAAGGCGATGGAGTTTTTGCACACGGTCAAGCTGACCGAGATGCAGCACAAGATCGGTGACCGCGTGATTAAGGAAATCATGGACCGTCTGGGCTTTTTGCAGTCGGTCGGTCTGGAATACCTGACGCTTTCGCGCTCGTCCGGCACGCTGTCGGGCGGCGAGAGCCAGCGCATCCGCCTTGCCACGCAGATCGGTTCATCGCTCATGGGCGTGCTGTATATCCTCGACGAGCCGTCCATCGGCCTGCACCAGCGCGACAATGACAAGCTGCTCGCGACACTGAAACGCCTGCGCGACCTTGGCAACACGCTGATCGTAGTCGAGCACGACGAGGACACCATGTTCGCGGCCGACCACATCGTGGATATCGGCCCGGGCGCGGGCCGTAACGGCGGCGAGGTCGTGTTTGAGGGCACGGTGGATGATCTGCTGAAAAGCGAAACCTCGATCACTGGGCAGTACCTGTCCGGCCGTAAGTGCATCCCGGTGCCCGCGGTGCGCCGCAAGGGCAACGGCAAAAAGCTGACGGTCAAGGGCTGCGCGGTCAACAACCTGAAACACACCGACTTCACCATCCCGCTCGGTACGTTCACCTGTGTGACCGGCGTGTCCGGCTCGGGCAAGTCCTCGTTCGTCAACGAGATTTTGTACAAAAAGCTGGCCGCCGAGCTCAACGGCGCCAAGACGCGCGCGGGCGCGCACGACAAGATCACCGGCCTGTCCTATCTGGACAAGGTCATTGACATCGACCAGTCGCCCATCGGGCGCACGCCACGCTCCAACCCCGCGACCTACACGGGTGTATTCAACGACATCCGCGACCTGTTCGCCAAGACGGCGGACGCCAAGGCGCGCGGCTACGGGCCGAGCCGGTTTTCCTTCAATGTCAAGGGTGGCCGATGCGAGGCCTGCGCGGGCGACGGCTTACTCAAAATCGAAATGCACTTCCTGCCGGACGTGTATGTGCCCTGCGATGTGTGCAAGGGCAAGCGGTACAACAAGGAAACGCTCGAGGTGCGCTACAAGGGCAAGAATATCTACGAGGTGCTCGATATGACGGTCGACGAGGCGTGCGAGTTTTTTGCGAACGTGCCCAAGATCGCCCGCCGGCTGGAGACCATCCGCGAGGTTGGTCTGGGATACGTTAAACTCGGTCAGTCGTCCACGACGCTGTCCGGCGGCGAGGCGCAGCGCGCCAAGCTCGCCACCGAGCTTTCCAAGCGTTCGACCGGCAAGACCATCTATATCCTCGACGAGCCGACTACCGGCCTGCATGTCGCGGACGTGCATAAGCTGGTCGATGTGCTGCATAAGCTGGTGGATGCAGGCAACACCGTGGTTGTCATTGAGCATAATCTGGATGTGATCAAAACGGCGGACTATATCCTCGATCTCGGCCCCGAGGGCGGCGACGGCGGCGGCCGGCTGGTCGCCTGCGGCACGCCGGAGGAGGTTGCCGCCTGCCCGGATTCCTATACGGGACAGTACCTCAGCCGCGTACTTGCGCGGCAAAACGCAGGAAAAAACGAAGAATAACCCGGGTAACGGATGCAAAAAAGCGGACAGTTCCGAAAGGAATGTCCGCTTTTTGACAATTTGCATAAAAATGTTGAGCTTTGTGGCGTGTCTTGGTATAATAATGGTAATAAAAAATAAATGAGGGAGTCTTATGAAAACAAAACGCTGGGTGATCGCCGCGCCTGACGAGACCCGCGTGCGTGCGCTGACCGCAGATGGCGGCTATGGCCCGCTGGCTGCGGCGGTGCTTTCCGCGCGCGGCATCGACACGCCTGCGGCGGCCGCCGCGTACCTCAGCTGCGACATCGCCGGGCTGCACGACCCGATGCTGCTGGCCGACATGGATAAGGCGGTCGCGGTGATCGAAGGCGCGCTTGAGCGCCGGGAGCGCATCGTGGTCTATGGCGACTATGACGTCGACGGCGTGACCGCGACCTGCATACTGGTCGATTATCTGCGCGGCCGCGGCGCGGAATGTGATTATTATATCCCCAATCGCCTGCGTGAGGGCTACGGCCTGTCGCGCGCGGCAATGGAGGAGTTGTACGAAAAGGGCACGCGCCTGCTCGTTACGGTCGACTCGGGTATCACAGCCGACGAGGAGATCGCCGTCGCGCGCGAGCTGGGCATGCAGGTGGTCATCACCGACCATCACGAGTGCCACGACACGCTGCCTGCGGCCGACGCGGTCGTCGACTGCAAGCGGCCGGATTGCCCCTATCCGTTTGAAAGCCTCGCAGGCGTGGGTGTGGCGTTCAAGCTGATCTGCGCGCTCGAGGGCGACGCACAGCGCGTGCTTGACCGGTACGCCGATCTGGTTGCGCTGGGCACGGTGGCGGACGTTATGCCGATCGTGGGCGAAAACCGCATCATCGTTGCTGCCGGGCTGAAAAAGCTGGCCGCGACCGGCAACGTTGGTCTGGAAATGCTGCTGCGCGAGGCGGGCATGAAGCACAAACGCCTGACCTCATCGACCATCAGCTTTGTGCTCGCGCCGCGCATCAACGCGGCTGGCCGTATGGGACGTGCCGAGCTGGCGGCCGAGCTGTTCCTGACGCACGACCCGGTGCGCGCGCAGGCGCTTGCCGCGCAGCTGTGTGAGCAGAACAAGCTGCGGCAGAACGAGGAAAATCAGATTTTGGAGCAGGCGCTGGTACGCCTGCGCAAGGAATACAACCCGCTTGAGGATAAGATCATCGTGCTGTCGGGCGAGGGCTGGCATCACGGCGTCATCGGCATCGTGTGCTCGCGCCTGTGCGACCGGTATGGCTGCCCGGTGGTGCTGATTGCGCTCGACGAGGACGGCACGGGCAAGGGCTCGGGGCGCTCGATCGGCGGTTTTAACCTGTTCGACGCGCTGACCTCGTGCGAGGATCTGCTCGAGCGCTACGGCGGGCATGCGCTCGCCGCCGGGCTGACGGTCGACGCGGACAATATCGACGCGCTGCGCGAACGTCTGCGCGCTTATGCCGAAACACACGTGACCATGGCCGAACTCGTGCCGCAGCTGCATATCGACTGCATGGTGCGCCCCGAATGGCTGACGATGGAAAATATAGAGGCGCTTTCTGTGCTCGAGCCGTACGGCATGCGCAATCCTGAGCCGGTGTTCTGCATGAAGGATATGGTTGTGGAGGACATTACGCCGATTTCCAGCGATCGTCACGTCCGCATGACGCTGATCAAGGACGGCGTACGCTTTTCCGCGATCTGGTTCGGCACGGGCGCGGGCGGACTGGGCTTTGTCGAGGGCAACTATGTGGACGCGGCCTTCCATCTGGAGATCAACGAATTCCGCGGCCGCCGCACGGTGCAGCTGACGCTGTGCGACGCGCAGCTGAGCGATTGCGAGCATCTGGCCGACCAGAAGCTGCTCAACGTGTATAATACCTATATGTCTGACGGGCCGCTGACCGCCGCCGAGGCGCGTCTGCTGCTGCCCGACCGCGGCGACCTTGTCGCCGTGTGGCGGCATATCACCTGCCGCGCAGAGGACGGACGGCTGTCCGTGCCGGACGGCGCACTGTCGCGCCGCGTCGCGTGGGAGAGCCGCCGTGATATCAATATCGGCAAGCTGTTCGTGTGTCTGGATGTATTTTCCGAGTCCGGCCTGATCAGCTATCACTTCAAGGAGGGGATGGTCAACATCCTGCTCAAGCCTTACGAGGGTAAGGCGGACATTTCCGGCTCGGTCGTGCTGGCGACGCTGCAGAGCATGGCGGGCTGAAGAATGGGGGAACGAAGTATGCAGAATAAATTGGATTTTTTGCTGGAGCGTGTGCAGAAACAAAACCCGCAGGCCAATATCCGCAAGATCCGCGCGGCCTATGAGTGCGCGGCTGCTGCGCATGAGGGTCAGAAGCGCAAGAACGGCGAGCCCTATATCATCCATCCGGTTTCGGTCGCGGAAATCGTGGTCGAGATGGGTCTGGATACCGACTCGATCTGCGCTGCGCTGCTGCACGATTGCATCGAAGACACCAATTTTGGTTACAAGGAAATAGAAAACAAGTTCGGCACGCCGGTCGCCGAGCTGGTTGACGGCGTCACCCGTCTGGGCATGCTGCGCTACTCCAAGGAACAGGAGCAGTTCGAGGACCTGCGCAAGATGTTCCTCGCGATGGCAAAGGATATCCGCGTCATCCTCATCAAGCTGGCTGACCGCCTGCATAACGCGCGCACCTTCCAGTACCTCCCGGAGCGCAAGCAGCGCGACAAGGCGCTCGAAACCATGGAGATCTACGCGCCGATCGCGCACCGTCTGGGCATGAGCCGCATCAAGTGGGAACTCGAGGACCTGTCGCTCAAAATCCTCGATCCGATCGGCTATAATGAGATCGTCGAGGGCCTGAAAAAGCAGAGCGAGCAGCAGGAAGTGTTCCTCAAACGTATTCAGGACCGCATCAGTGCCAAGCTGGCCGAGGCGGGCATCAAGAATACGATTTCGGCACGCGTCAAGCACATCTACTCGATCTACCGCAAGATGTACGCCCAGCATAAGACGATGGACGAAATTTACGACATCTGCGCGGTGCGTGTGATCGTCGACACGGTTGCCGACTGTTACAACGTGCTCGGCTATGTGCATGACCTCTATAAGCCCATCCCCGGGCGTTTCAAGGACTATATCTCGACCCCCAAGCCCAACGGTTACCAGTCGCTGCATACGACGGTTATCGGCCGCGCGGGCGTGCCGTTCGAGATCCAGATCCGCACGACCGAGATGCACAAGATGGCCGAATACGGTGTTGCCGCGCACTGGAAATATAAGCAGGGGCTGACCAAAAAGGGCAACGAGGAAGCCTTTGCGTGGATTCGTCAGCTTTTGGAGGCACAGCAGGACACTGAGGCCGAGGATTTCATCAAGAACATCAAGGTCGACCTGTTTGCCGACGAGGTGTTTGTCTTTACGCCCAAGGGCGACGTGGTCAACATGCCCGCGGGCGCGACCCCGATCGACCTTGCTTACGCCATCCACTCGGCGGTCGGCAACCGCATGACCGGCTGTAAGGTCAACGGCCGCATCGCGCCGATCGATAGCCAGCTCAAAAACGGCGATATCGTCGAGATTTTGACCTCTAAGGAGGCGCACGGCCCGTCGCGCGACTGGGTCAAGATCGTCAAGACCACCGAGGCGCGCAACAAGATCAAGCAGTGGTTCAAGAAGGAGTGCCGCGAGGAGAATATCATCAACGGCCGCGAGGACCTCGACCGCGAGCTGCGTGCCAACCTGTTGTACAACGGCTTCTATGAGAACGAGGAAGTGCGAAAAAACACGCTCAACAAGTTCTCGTTTAACTCGCTTGATGAGCTGTACGCCGCCATTGGCTACGGCGGCATCACGCTGACCAAGGTCATCAACAAGGTCAAGGACGATGTCGGCAAACTGCGCCGCCAGCGTGAACTGGCCGAGCGCGCTGAGCATCCGCAGCCCGAGCAGCAACCCAAGCGTGTAACCCGGTCGACGACCGGCGTGGTGGTCGAGGGTATCGAGAACTGTTTGGTCAAGTTTGCGCGCTGCTGTACGCCGATTCCGGGCGACGAGATCGTCGGCTTTGTCACGCGCGGCTATGGTGTGTCTATCCATCGGCGCGACTGTGTCAACGTCCATATGCACGAGGACCCGGATCGCTGGGTGCGCGCGTGGTGGGACGAGGATCTGGCCATGTCCGACCGCTCCAACCGCTTCTCAACCGGTTTGCAGATTTCGACGCGCAGCCGCATTGGCGTGCTGAGCGACGTGACTGCGGTGCTGGCGGCCTGCAAGATCAACGTGCACGAGATCTCGGCGCGTGACCTCAACGATGGCTACGGCGTGATTAACGCGATGGTAGATGTCGCAGGCCTGCATCAGCTCGACAACCTGATCAGCCGCATGCGCTCGATCAAGGGCGTGGTCGATGTGACGCGCACAGTGGACACCAACTGACGTGTCCCGCAAGAAAATCACAACATAAGGAACAACCATGCAGAAAAAATATTTCTTTTTCGATATTGACGGCACGCTGAGCATCGGGCAGACCATGGTCATGCCCGAAAGCGCAGTGCGCTGTCTGGATAAACTGCGCGAGAACGGACATTTCACGGCGCTCGCCACCGGACGCCTGCAGGCGTCGGCGGCGGGCTTTGCCGTGCAGCACGGGTTTACCGATTTCGTCGCGGACGGGGGATACAGCCTGACCCTGGGCGGCGAGATCGCCGAGATGAAAAGCCTGCCGGTTGCGGATTGCATTGCGCTGATCGACCGGCTGCGTGCCGCGGGCATCCCGTGGGCGGTGACGCCGGTGAATGAACGCATCTGCGTGACGAGCGACGAGCGCTATCTGCCGTTTGCGCCGCCTGAGTATTTCCCGACGACGTATGACCCGGCCTTCGACTACCGCGCACTGGACGTGCTTTACAAGGTCAACGTCGCCTGCACGGCGGAGCAGGAGGGGGCAATCGACTTCGGCACGCTGCCGACCGTACGCTATAACCACGATATCCTGCTGATTGAGCCGACCGAAAAGCAGAACGGCATCCGCCGTATGGTGGAGCGGCTGGGCATCCCGGATGAGGATGTCGTCATTTTTGGCGACGGCACGAACGACGTGTGCATGTTCGGGCAGGGCTGGTTTTCGATCGCCATGGGCAACGCGCGCGACGCGCTCAAGCGTATGGCCGACTATGTGACCGACCCGGTCGATCAGGACGGCCTGTGGAACGCCTGCGCGCATTTTGGCTGGCTATAAAAGGAGAACACTATGTTATTTGATACCCACGCACACTATGATGATGAACGCTTTGACAGCGACCGGGACGAGCTGCTTTCCTCCATGCCCGCGCATAATGTCGGTCTGATTTTAAACCCGGGCTGCGATGTGGAAACCTCGCGCAAGGCGGTCAGCTACGCACAAAAATATCCGTTTGTATACGCGGCTGTTGGCATCCATCCGGAAAATATCAACGAAAACTGGAATAATGACCTTGTGGTCATCAAAGAACTGGCCGAGACCGAGCCGCGTGTGCGTGCGATCGGCGAGATCGGGCTGGACTACTATTGGGAAAAGGACGAGCGCGCCCGTGCGCGCCAGCAGGTCGTGTTTGCCAGACAGATGGAGCTGGCACGCGAGCTGGGCAAGCCGGTCATTGTGCACGACCGCGATGCACATGCCGACTGCCTTGAGATCGCGCGGCGGTATCAGGGTGTGCCCGGCGTGTTTCACTGTTTTGCGGGCAGCGTGGAGATGGCACGCGAGCTGCTCGCGCTCGGTTATCACCTGTCGTTTACAGGCGTTATCACTTTCAAGAACGCGCGCCGCGCGATCGAGGTGATCCGGGAGGTGCCGCTCGACCGCCTGATGGTTGAGACCGATTCGCCCTATATGGCGCCCGAGCCGTACCGCGGGCGGCGTAACTCGTCGCTCTATGTGCACCGCATGGCCGAGACGATCGCCGAGATCAAGGGCGTTGACGTTTCCGAGGTCGAGCGTGTGACGACCGAGAACGGCAAGCGACTGTTCGGCATCGATTGAACATATAAACATAAAAAAGCCCGGACAAATGTCCGGGCTTTTGACTTGGAGCGGATGATGGGAGTCGAACCCACCTATGCAGCTTGGGAAGCTGCCGTTCTACCGATGAACTACACCCGCAGGAAACGATAACAGTAATAGTATACCGGCAGGTGGGCGTTTTGTCAAGCATCGATAGGGGGAAGCGGTCGGGCGCTTTCGCCCTTTTCTTTTGCCTGCGGCTGTGCTATACTCATCCCGAAGAAAGATCGGAGGAATTCATTATGCCCAAAAAAGAAAAGCCAAAGGGCAAGCATGCTGCTGTGCGTTCACCGGAACAGCGCCGCCGTGTCCGGCGCCGCTTGACCATCCGCGGCGTTCTTTCCTTTTTCATCGTGTTGACCCTGATCCGTGCGGCGTTCACCCGGCAGTTTGAGAATATTTTCGTCTGCGTCTTGTCGCTGGTGCTGTTCTGCGTGCCGATGCTGATCGAGCGCAGTCTGGATATCGACATCCCGCCGGTGATGGAAGGCATCATTTACTGTTTCATTTTTGCCGCGGAAATCCTTGGCGAAATCAATTCGTTTTATACGCTCATCCCGGGCTGGGACACCATGCTGCACACCATGAACGGCTTTTTGGTCGCGGCGGTCGGCTTTTCGCTGGTTGACTTGTTCAACCGAAGCGAGCGGTTCTCCTTCAAGTTGTCGCCGCTCTTTTTGGCGATCGTGGCGTTCTGTTTTTCCATGACCGTGGGTGTTTTGTGGGAGTTTTTCGAGTTCGGCATGGACCAGTTCTTCGGTACCGACATGCAGAAGGATTTTCTGGTATCTGCGATTAACTCGGTGACGCTCAACCCGGATGGGCTGAATAGCGTTGTGCATCTGCCGGTTGAGAGCTTGGTCGTCAATGGGCAGGACTGGATGCAATTTCCCGGCGGTTATATTGACATCGGCCTGATCGATACGATGAAGGATCTGATGGTCAATTTTATCGGCGCGGTCGTGTTCTCGGTGATCGGCTTTTTCTATGTCAAGACCCGCGGCAAGGGTAAACTCGCCGCTTCGCTGATCCCGATCGTGCTTGATCCTTCGGAAGAAAAGGAAAAAGAAAATTCCGAAGATGGGGAACCAAACGGCGAAGTGTCCCGTCTAACTGCTCAGAACGACGAAAAGGAGTAGTTTTTCATGAAAAAGCAAGTGACCGCGGCGTCCCTCGCCGCTTTGATGGCAGTTGCAGCATTGCCGGTATCGGCCTGTGCGGCCACTGTGACAGACCAGGCGCCGGTTAAGACGCCGGTACTCAATACGACCGACCACATGCAGTATATGGACGGCTATGAGGACGGTACCTTCCGTCCGGATGCTTCGATCACCCGCGCAGAGGCCAGCAAGCTGATCGCCTCCCTGCTGACCGAGTCCTCGGGTGGCGGCGATTACCAGTTTGCCGATGTACCGCAGAACGCGTGGTATGCCGAAGCCGTGAACGAAATGATCGGGTACTCGCTGGTCAGCGGCTATGAGGATGGTTCCTTCCGCCCGGATGCGAAAATCACGCGTGCGGAGTTCGTGACCATCCTGTCCCGTATCCCGCATGACGATATCGGCACGGACAAAACGTTCTCCGACGTGCCCAAGACCCATTGGGCGCTCGAGGCGGTGCAGACCGCGCAGGCGCAGGGCTGGGTCGAGGGCGACTCGAACGGCCTGTTCCGTCCGGATGACCCGATCACCCGCGCGGAGGTCGTGACGGTGCTCAACCGCATCCTTGGCCGTACGGGCGACGCGGTGATGGCGTCCACCGGCGAAGGCATCCGTGTGATGCCGGACGTACCGGACACGCACTGGGCGTATCTGGCGATGCTCGAGGCGACGACCGACCACGAGTATGAAAAGACCGAAGCTGGTGAGACATGGACTTCCTACGATAAGGAAACCACGGCGCTGGCACAGGGCTGGCATAATATCAACGGTCTGCTGTTCCATGTAAATGCCGACCAGCAGTTCGACTATAATACGACGGTTGACGGTCTGGAACTGGACCGCAACGGCCGTTACACCACCGGCTCTGCCGAGCTGGACAAGCTGCTCACGCAGGCGGTTGCGGGCGTGGTCAACGATAAGATGACCCAGTTGGAAAAGCTGCGTGCGGTTTATGATTATGCCAAGGAGACCTTCGGCTACTTGGGCATCGGCGAGGTCGATACCTCCAAGGAAGGCTGGGAGATCGAGCAGGCAATCAACATGCTGACCAACAAGCGCGGCAACTGCTATTCCTGGTCGAGCGTATTCACCTATCTGGCCCGTCAGGTAGGCTATAACGCGCAGGCGTTTGTCGGCACGGGCGTCAGCCCCAAGGGCAGCGAGTCCGTCCATGCGTGGACCGAGATCACGATTGACGGCGTGGCATATACCTTCGATCCGCAGATCGAAAGCGTGTATGAGGACCGCTATGGCGAACACTACGATCTGTTTATGAAGCAGTATGGCGAAGCGGAGTGGGGCTATAAGAAGGCGGAGGAGCCGGAGCAGCCCACCGAGCCGGAAGCACCTGAGGCTGATGCTGCACTGGTTGCGCTGATGGATAAGATCTATGGCGATAAGGACGCCGGTATGGTCGGCCAGACCGTGCTGTATAACGGCATGGGCGCGGATGGCACGACCCAGCCGCTGACTTGGTTCCTCGGCACAGACGATGTGCAGTTCGAGGCAGGCCTTGCTTCGGAGTCGATGATCATCTCGCAGGCACATTCGATCGTGCTGCTGCGCATGCCGGAAGGCACGGATATGGAGGCTGCCAAGGCGAAGATCGCGGAGAGCGTTGACCCGTTCAAGTGGGTATGCGTTGGCGTTGACCCGGATAAGGTGCGCGTGGAGAGCAGCGGCGACCTGATCTGTGTCGTGCTGGATGACGTAAACGGCGACTACTATGCGGACAACTTCCTGTCCTTTGCTGTCGCAGAGTAAAAGGCTGATAGGGGGTATCCAATACCCCCTATCTACAAAAGCGGTTCCAGTAGAAACCGCTTTTGATACCCCCGGTTTCGCGCCCGATGGCGCGGGTCGAGGTCAAAATTCGAGGTACATGCCCCCGAATTTTGTTATTTTATGTTTTTGCGCTCCCCATGGGTCGCGAGAAAGTGTACAAGGCCCGCAGCCAATCGGCTGCGGGCCTTGTTTTGTTGTTTCAGTTTTCCCGGTTGTCTTCCTTGATCTCGCCGCGGCGGAAGGCGGTGAGCAGTTCCTTGAGGTCGTCGATCGTCTGCTGGAGCGCGTGGCCGATATCGGTCTCGCAGATGCGGATGCGGTTTTCCGAGCGGTCGAACGCCATCGAGGTCGACAGGATGTCCTTATTGTCGCGGATAGCGGTTTCCTTGCCGGGGAACGGCTCGTGTGCGGTAATGTGGATGCCCCACGAGTCGAATACCAGCGTATAACCCGCGATGCCGGTCGTCGGCTGGTAGGCACGGCAGAAGCCGCCGTCAATGACGATCAGTCGGCCGCCCGCCTTGATCGGGCTTTCGCCGTCCTTGCTCTTGACCGGTACATGGCCGTTGACGATATGGCAGTGCTCGCCCTCGAGGCCAAACTCGCGCAGGATGCGTACGCAGACCGCGTCCTCGTTATAGAACGAGTAATAGGGGTTCTTGGGCTCAGCCCAGGTTGATGTGTCCTCGATCAGGCGGCGCTCAAAGGTCGCGATGTGGTCGCGGCCGAACGAGGGCGAATTGCGCCCGCACCAGAGGAACCACAGGAAGTCCTTGCCGAACTGGCGTTCTTCCGTGCCTTCGCGCGCATAGTAGCCCGCACGGGCGGCCGTCTCGCACCAGTCCATCAGCGCTTTGCCCGACAGCTGCTTGCCGCCGAATTCAAATTTCAGGAATTCGCCTTTGTCATCCATCGGAATGCAGCCGTGGTACAGCAGGTTGCCGTTAAAGCACTTGTATAACCCGCCCTTGGAGTACAGGAAACCAATATGCCGCTGCAGCTTTTCGCTGCGCTGGAACGAATTTTTTAGCTGCGCCATCAGGTCGTGTTCCTCAGGGGACAGGCGGTAGGGGTCCTCAGGGTCTATGGTCGGGAAGTCACAGTCGCGCAGCTTGTATTCGCCGCCCGGCAGCGTGACTGTTCCCTTTGCAAAGTTGATCTTATCGAGCAGCAGACGGTCGTCCATGTGGAAAGACGGATTGCGCCGGATGGTCTGTCCTTCGAGCTTGAACTGGATGACTGCGATCGCCTTGTGCATGCGGCCGATGCGCTTGACATCGCTGCCCGGCTGGTCGATCGGGTCGAGCAGGCGCGGCATAAAGCAGTCGATGTTGCTGTTTTTGTAGGTCTCGTCCGCAAACAGCGCGAGCGGGCGCAGGCTGATGCCATAGCCGGTTTCGATCACGTCGAGGTTGTTATAGGTGATCGAGTTGCTTAAAACGGTCGCAATGCAGGTGCGGCTGCCAGTGGCCGCGCCCATCCACAGCACATCGTGGTTGCCCCACTGGATATCGACCGAGTGGTGGTCCATCAGCATGTCCATGATGATGTCTGCGCGTGGGCCGCGGTCGAAGATATCGCCGACGATGTGCAGGTGGTCGACGACCAGCCGCTTGATCAGGTTGCACATGGCGATGATGAATTCCTCGGCGCGGTCGGTCTCGATGATGGACGAGATGACCGTATCGAAATATTCGCGCTTGTTGTAGATATCGTTGTTTTTGTTGAGAAGTTCATTGATGATGTCGCCGTTCCAGCGAGGCAGCGCGCGGCGCACCTTGGCACGCGTGTACTTGGAGGCGCACAGACGGCAGATTTCAAGCAGGCGGCTGAGTGTGATGCGGTACCACTCGGCGCGGTCGGTCGCGGCCTCAGCCAGCTCCTCGAGTTTTTCTTCGGGATAATAGATCAGCGTTGCGAGCTTGGCGCGCTCGTCGGAAGGCAGGCTGTCGCGCAGGACGATATCCACTTTTTCGCGTACAGCGCCCGAGGCGTTGTTGAGGATATGTACGAAAGCGTCTGCTTCGCCATGCAGGTCGCTCATAAAGTGTTCGGTACCCTTGGGCAGGCTGAGGATCGCCTGCAGATGGATGATCTCACTGCTTGCAGCGCGCACATTGGGGTATTGCAGCGCCAGCAGGCGGAGGTATTTCTGGCGGTCGGTGCGGTTATCCATGCGGATTGCTCCTCTCTACATTCTTTCTCTTTTTAGTATGCCATAAATGGGGGAGAAACACAAAGGGAATTGTGTAAAAAGGGGCGAAAAACCGCCGTCCGGCTTGGGACGGCGGTGCAGGGATTATTTGGGACGTTTGGGGGTACGGGTGCGGTCGGGTGCCCAGCCCTTGAGGGGGTAGCGCTGGATTGCGCCGAAGATGCGCTCACGCAGGCCGGGCATGGTCTGTTCGAGGTTTTTGAGCAGGTCTTTGACCTCCTGTCGCTTTGTGTTGCCGTCGGCAGGGCAGGGGTTGTGCACAATGGGCAGCGCGTGCCGGGCAGCAAACGAGCGGACATAATACTCGGGCGTATAGAGCAGCGGGCGGATGAGCGTGATGCCCGTGCGGTCGAGGAAGGTCACGGGCTGGAAGCACGAGATACGTCCCTCATAAAACAGGGACAGCATGTAGGTCTCAACCACGTCGTCAAAGTGGTGGCCGAGCGCGACCTTTTTGCAGCTCGCGGCGAGCGCAGCCTCGTGCAGCGCGCCGCGGCGCATCTTCGCACACAGCGCACAGGGGTTTTCCTCCTGCCGGATATCGAAGATGATCTGCTTGATCTGGGTCGGGATACGGATGTATTCCACGCCCAGCTCGTCGCACAGCGTCTGCACAGGCGAGAAGTCCATCTCCTCATAGCCCATCTCGAGCGTAATGGCGACGACCTCGAACTTCTTGGGGTAAAAGGCGCGCAGTTTGGCCAGCGCGACCAGCAGCGCAAGCGAGTCCTTGCCGCCGGATACGCCGACCGCGATACGGTCGCCGTCCTCGATCATGTGGTAATGGTCCACCGCACGGCGGACGTAAGAGAGCATTTTCTGCATGGTTTGGTCTCCGATTTTTCGTAAAATGAAATCAAATACAATTATTTATATCAGAAAACCGGTTCGGACGCAAATGAAAAATTTGAATTGGAAAGTGAGAAAACAAGAGATAAAAAGAAAAAAGAAGAGAATAAAAGAGTTCTTATTGGATTTGAGATAATTTTTGAAAATTCCGCTTGACTTGCGCAAAACGATGTGTTTTAATAGATATGCTCGCTTAGAGCGCATGAAAATGTTGTCAAAATAATTTTTGATAGAATAAACGGAGGAAGAAAACATGTCTACTTTTATGGCTAAGGCAGAGACTGTCGAGCGTAAGTGGTACGTGCTGGACGCCGCGGGCAAGCCGCTTGGCCGCACCGCCGCTACCGCCGCCATGCTGCTGCGCGGCAAGCACAAGGCCGAGTTCACCCCCCACGTTGACTGCGGCGATTTTGTTATCGTCATCAACGCGGACAAGGCTGTCCTGACCGGCAAGAAGCTCACCCAGAAGTACTACCGTCACCACACCGGCTGGGTTGGCGGCCTGAAGGAAGTGCAGTACAAGACTCTGATGACCGAGAAGCCGGAGTTTGCAATGCAGCTGGCTGTTAAGGGCATGCTGCCGAAGAACTCGATCGGCCGTCAGTCCGCAACCCGCCTCAAGGTTTACGCTGGCGAGAGCCACAACCATCAGGCGCAGAAGCCCGAAGTTTGGGATAAGTAAGGGAGGAACTAACTGATGTATACACCTAAGAAGGCTTATTTCTACGGCACCGGCAGAAGAAAGTCCTCCGTTGCCCGCGTTCGTCTGTTCCCGGGCGGCACCGGTGAGATCAAGATCAACAACCGCACGATCGACAACTACTTCGGCCTCGAGACCCTGAAGATGGTTTGCCGTCAGCCGTTCGAGACCACCGGCACCGCTGGCAAGTTCGACGTAGAGTGCACCGTAACCGGCGGCGGCTTCACCGGCCAGGCTGGTGCGATCCGTCACGGCATCGCCCGCGCGCTGTTGCAGGCGGACTCCGAGCAGTACCGTCCGGCGCTGAAGGCGGCTGGTTTCCTGACCCGCGATCCGCGTATGAAGGAGCGTAAGAAGTACGGTCTCAAAGCAGCCCGTCGCGCTCCCCAGTTCAGCAAGCGCTGATTCAACTTCAAAAGTGTTCAAAATCCCCGGAAACCATTGGTTTTCGGGGATTTTTGCGTCTGAACGGTTTGATATTGTTTAGCTGAATTTGGCAGAACAAAACAAAGTTTGACCCTGTTTTTATGGGCTAAACATGGGTTAAACATCGAAATGGGTTAATTGATGGGTTAAATTATGGGCTAAAATCATGCCATTTCCCCCGTGGAGAAGGGCGTCTTTTGAGAGGTCAGATGGGGCACTTTCTATTGAAATGTTTTGTCCTAATTTAGCCTAATTTGATTAAAAGAAAATAAATCTATTCATCAAGCGCGCAGTATTTCTACTGGGCGCTTTTTGCGTTTCCGGGGGATTTCATTCCGGGATAAGAAAAGGCCGTCACTTTCAATTTTTGAAGTGGCGGCTTTTTCTATTTCCAGAAGCCATAGAACAATTCAGAAATGAGGTGAAGTCATTGAACACGCAAATCATCGCCATCGCCAACCAGAAAGGCGGCGTTGGCAAGACAACCACCTGCGCGAACCTGGGGATTGGGCTGGCGCAGGCCGGAAAGAAAGTGCTGCTGATCGACGGGGACCCGCAAGGCAGCCTGACCATCAGCCTGGGCCACCCTCAGCCGGACAAGCTGCCCTTTACCCTGTCCGACGCTATGGGCCGTATTCTGATGGACGAGCCGCTGCGCCCTGGCGAGGGTATCTTGCATCACCCGGAGGGGGTTGACCTGATGCCTGCCGACATCCAGCTCTCCGGCATGGAGGTCTCCCTGGTGAACGCCATGAGCCGAGAGACCATCCTGCGGCAGTATCTGGACACGCTCAAGGGACAGTATTCCCATATCCTGATTGACTGTCAGCCCTCCCTGGGTATGCTCACGGTCAATGCGTTGGCGGCTGCCAACAGGGTCATAATCCCCGTCCAGGCGGAGTACCTGCCCGCCAAGGGCCTGGAACAGCTGCTCCAGACCGTAAACAAGGTGAAGCGGCAGATCAACCCCAAGCTCCAGATCGACGGCATATTGCTGACGATGGTGGACAACCGCACCAACTTTGCCAAGGAGATCGCCGCCCTGCTGCGGGAGACCTACGGCAGCAAAATCAAGGTGTTTGGCACCGAGATTCCCCATTCCGTCCGTGCCAAGGAAATCAGCGCCGAGGGCAAGAGCATTTTTGCCCACGACCCCAATGGCAAGGTGGCCGAGGGGTACAAAAATCTGACCCAGGAGGTGATAAAACTTGAAAAGCAGCGCGAAAAAAGTAGAGCTGGCCTCGGTAGATGATTTATTCTCCACCGAGGAAGGCCGTCAGGATGCCAAGCTGGAGAAGATTCAGGAAATCTCCCTTTCTGAGCTGCATCCTTTCAAGAACCACCCATTCAAAGTCAAGGATGACGAGGCCATGATGGAGACCGCCGACAGTGTGCGGCAGTACGGTGTTCTGGTTCCGGCGATTGCCCGCCCGGACCCGGAGGGCGGCTATGAGCTGATAGCCGGTCACAGGCGGCACCGAGCCAGTGAGCTGGCTGAGAAAGAAACCATGCCGGTCATTGTCCGAGACCTGGACGATGATGCCGCCACCATCATCATGGTGGACAGCAACTTGCAGCGGGAAAGCCTGCTCCCCAGCGAGAGGGCTTTTGCCTACAAGATGAAGCTGGAGGCCATGAAGCGACAGGCCGGGAGACCCACCAAAGAAAATAGTTCCCAACTTGGGAACTATTTCGGAAAGAAGTCCAGCGAGCTTTTAGCTGAACAGGTTGGCCAGAGTAAAAATCAGATTTTCCGCTATATCCGCCTGACGGAGCTGATTCCCGAACTGTTGGATATGGTCGATGAACGGAAAATCGCGCTCAATCCGGCCTATGAGCTGTCCTTTCTCAAAAAAGAGGAACAGCGGGATTTGCTGGACGCGATGGACAGCGAACAGGCCACGCCGTCGCTCTCCCAGGCCCAGCGGCTGAAAAAGTACAGCCAGGAGGGCCACCTGACCCTCGACATGATGCGGGTCA